>MDTA01182128.1_pt1 | contig 12490 bp, 13 predicted proteins | sample 811151 | NCBI WGS metagenome assembly MDTA01 (sample SAMN05326648, study PRJNA326480) | marine metagenome | isolation source: seawater | place: Indian Ocean: South | collected 2010
ATCTTTTTAAAATTTCTTTATAAATAATTTATTTTCATTAATCTTCAGCATAATAATTTTCATAGATTTGCGTTCTCTGAATATTAAATATGTCGACTAACCTAACAAAACATAGTTTTACCGTTTCTAGGGAAAAAAGAGAGCAAATATGTGGTCACAAAGGAAAAGTACTTTGGTTCACTGGCTTATCCGGTTCAGGTAAATCCACATTAGCTAATGCACTTGATGATAAACTAAATTCAAATAATTTCAACACTTACATTTTAGATGGCGATAATGTCAGAATGGGTTTAAATAAAGATCTTGGATTTTCACCTCAACACAGAAAAGAAAATATAAGGCGTATCAGTGAAGTTGCTAAGTTATTTGCTGATTCAGGTAAGATTGTAATGACTGCTTTCATATCACCATACTCCGATGACAGAGACGAAGCTAGAAAATTGATTGGGGATGATTTTGTTGAAATATTTGTTAATACAGCCTTAAAGGAATGTATTGAAAGAGATCCTAAAGGGCTCTATAAAAAAGCTTTAAGTGGAGAAATTAAAGGTTTTACAGGAATTGACGCACCCTATCAAGAACCTCAAAATGCAGAAATAGAAATTGAGAATATGACTATCGAAGAGTCTGTTGATTTTATAATTAGTAAATTAAATTTTTAGAAAAAAATATGTGGAATAAAATAAATCATGGAGGGGATCCGACAAAAAATATTGATAAAAAGTATGCAATCTTTGTTGGAAGATATCAGCCTTATCATTTTGGTCATATTGAACTTATAAAACAAAAGTTAGATCTAGGAATACCTGCTCTTATAATGGTTAGAAATATTAAACCAGATGAAAGAAATCCCTTTACAACTGAGCAGACTGTAAGTATGATTAAGAAATATCACCAAGCACATGGTGATGATGTTAAAGTTATGATAATTCCTGATATCGAATCCGTTAATTATGGTAGAGGTGTAGGTTATGAGATTAATGAATACCAACCACCACTTAACAGTGGAGCAATGTTTATTTCAGCAACAAAAATTAGAGAGTCAATAAAAAAAGGAGATAGTTCTTGGAAAAGCATGGTTGATGAATCACTTCATAATGATATTGAAACCTACTTGTTTTAAATATACTTAATTATTTTTTTTTCGTTGGTTTAAGAGGTATTTTTGTACACTATGAGTTATTTATTTACATCTGAATCTGTAAGTGAAGGACATCCAGATAAGATAGCTGATCAAATCAGTGATGCAATTCTGGATAATTTTCTTGCATTTGACCCCAACGCAAAGGTGGCCTGTGAGACTCTTGTTACAACTGGTCAAGTTATTTTATCAGGTGAAGTTAAATCCAAAACTTATGTTGATGTTCAAAAAGTTACTAGAAATGTAATAAAGAGAATTGGATACACAAAAAGTGATTATAAGTTTGACTACAAATCATGTGGAATTTTATCAATAATACACGAACAATCGGAAGATATAAATAGAGGTGTAGACAAAAAAAAGAATAAAGATCAAGGTGCTGGTGATCAGGGAATTATGTTTGGTTACGCAACAAATGAAACCAAAAATTTTATGCCTCTTGCTTTAGATATTTCAAATAAAATTTTACAAGAATTAGCAATTCTTAGAAGGGAAAATGATGATGTTAAATATTTAAGACCTGACTCTAAGTCTCAGGTAACAATAGAATATTCAGATGATAATAAACCGATAAGGATTAGAACAATTGTTGTTTCTACTCAACACGACGAATTTGATGATGAAATAAAAATGATTAAAAAAATTAAGTCAGATATAATAAACATTCTCATTCCTAGGCTAATTAAAAAGAATCCTGATTTAGTATATCTTTTCAGTCATAAAATTAAATATTTAATAAACCCTACTGGTAAATTTGTTATAGGTGGTCCACACGGTGATACCGGATTAACCGGTAGAAAGATAATTGTTGACACCTACGGTGGTAAAGGTGCGCATGGTGGAGGTGCATTTTCTGGAAAGGATCCCTCTAAAGTTGATAGAAGTGGCGCATATGCAGCAAGACATATTGCAAAAAACATTGTTGCAGCATGAATTTGCAACGAAATTCTTGTTCAAATAAGCTACGCTATTGGAGTTGCATCACCCGTATCCTTATATGTAAATACATATGGAACATCAAAGATTAATTTATCTGATGGTGAAATTTCAAAGAAAATTTTAAATTTATTTGATCTTAAACCATTTTCGATTGAGAAGAAGTTTGTTTTAAGAAAGCCTATTTATTTAGAAACTGCTGCTTATGGTCATATGGGTAGAGATCCTAAAAAAATTAAAAAAACTTTTACAAATTCTCAGGGTAATTCTATAGAATTTAGTCTAGAATTGTTTAACTGGGAAAAATTAGATTACGTAGACAAGATTAAAAAACTTTTTAAATTAGCATAATGATTAAAAGCAAAGTTAAATTTATACCATTTAAAGTTAAAGATATTAATCAGGCAAAATGGGGAAGAGAAGAAATTAAATTAGCAGAAGCTGAAATGCCTGGTTTGATGGCATTAAGATCTGAATACAGAAAGAAAAAACCATTAAAAGGTGCAAGAATAGCAGGTTGTCTGCATATGACCATTCAAACAGCTGTGTTAATCGAAACTTTGGTTGAATTGGGAGCTGATGTTACTTGGAGTTCATGTAATATATTTTCTACACAGGATCATGCGGCAGCTGCAATTGCCAAATCAGGAGTTCAGGTTTATGCTTGGAAAGGTATGAATGATCGTGATTTTGATTGGTGTATTGAAAAAACTTTATTTTTTGGTAAAGAAAAAAAACCTCTAAATATGATTTTAGACGATGGTGGTGATCTGACAAATATGGTTTTAGATAGATACCCTGAATTGATTAAAGATATAAAAGGGTTGTCGGAAGAAACAACAACAGGAGTTCTGAGATTATATGAAAGGATGAATGATGGCACTCTAAAACTGCCAGCTATCAATGTAAATGATTCGGTTACAAAAAGTAAGTTCGATAATAAATATGGATGTAAAGAAAGCGCTGTTGATGCTGTTAGAAGAGCTACAGATATTATGATGGCCGGTAAAAGAGTTGTTGTTTGTGGTTACGGTGACGTTGGAAAAGGCACAGCAGCTTCATTCAAATCAGCTGGAAGTCTCGTAACTATAACTGAAATTGATCCAATATGTGCTCTTCAGGCGGCAATGGATGGATATGAGGTCAAAAAGTTAGAGACAGTTATCGGTAAATCAGATATTGTAATTACTGCAACTGGAAATAGAGATATTGTCAAGGACGTACATTTTAAGTTAATGAAAGATAAAGCAATAGTATGTAATATTGGTCATTTTGACAACGAAATTGATATGGATTGGTTAGATAAAAACTACGGTCATACCAAAAAAGAAATTAAGCCTCAAGTTGATGTTTATTCTATAAAAGGAAATGATATAATTGTATTGGCTGAAGGTAGATTGGTAAATTTGGGATGTGCTACAGGTCATCCAAGTTTTGTCATGAGTAACTCGTTTACTAACCAAGTTTTAGCTCAGATTGAACTTTGGAATAATTTTCATAAATACGAAAACAAGGTTTATACTTTACCTAAACATTTAGATGAAAAAGTAGCAAGACTACATCTAAAAAAGTTGGGAGTAGAGCTTACCATACTTAACGATATTCAATCAAAATATATTGGTGTTTCTAAAGAAGGCCCGTTCAAATCAGACAAATACAGATATTAAATAACCTCTATTAATTGCAATTTAAAAATTATTGAATGAAAACACCTAATATTCAAATGGTTGATTTAATGAGTCAATATTCAAAAATTAAAAATCAGATTGATGTAAATATTGTTTCAACAATTGAATCAGGAAGATTCGTCAATGGACCAATAGTTTCTGAATTCAGTGAAAATCTTTCAAAATTTTTAAATATTAAGTATGTAATTCCTTGTGCAAATGGAACCGATGCATTGCAAATAGCGTTTATGGCATTAGATTTAAAGATTGGTGATGAAATCATTTGTCCCTCTTGGACTTATATTGCTACTGCGGAAGCTGCTGCTTTATTAGGGATTAAAATTGTTTTTTGTGATGTAGATATTGATACTTTTAATATTACAGCTGAATTGGTTGAACCATTAATAAATGAAAGAACAAAGGCAATTGTCCCTGTTCACTTATATGGTCAGTCATGTGAAATGAATGGTTTAATTTCATTAGCAAAAAAATATAATCTCAAAATAGTGGAGGATAATGCTCAGGCAATAGGTTGTAAGTATAATTATGCTAATGAAGAACTTAGGTTTACTGGTGGAATGGGCGATATTGGTACAACATCTTTTTACCCTTCTAAAAATTTAGGATGTTATGGTGATGGAGGTGCTTTATTTACAAATGATAAAACTTTAGCTGAAAAAATTAAAATGATAGTAAATCATGGTGAAAAACTGAAATATCATCACGAAATTATCGGATGTAATTCAAGACTAGACTCAATTCAAGCCGAAATATTAAATGTAAAATTAAATTATCTTGAGGAATATAATTCTAACAGAAAAAAAATGGCTGATAATTACAATAAAGCATTCAACAATATTGAGGAAATTCAAACACCTAAAGTTATAAATAATTCTGATCATGTTTATCACCAGTATACACTTAAGGTAAAAGATGGTTCTAGGAATAAATTGAAGACTTATTTGCAAAATTTTGGAATTCCAAGTATGATTTATTATCCAATACCAATACATAAACAGAAACCATATTTTAGTAATCAATTATTAAAAAATACAGATATCCTTTCAGAAGAAGTAATATCTCTCCCTATACATACTGAACTTGAGAATTCAAATCAGGAATATATTGTTGAAACAATTCTAAATTTCTTTAGATGAAGGTAAAAACTATATGTTGTATAGGAGCTGGATATGTAGGAGGTCCAACAATGTCTGTAATTGCACATAAAAACCCTAAAATTAAGGTTTATGTTGTCGATATTAATGTTGAAAAAATTGCAGCTTGGAATTCTGAAAATCTTGACAATTTGCCTATATATGAGCCTGGTTTAGCGGATGTTGTTAAAGTAGCTAGAAATAGAAATTTATTTTTTTCGACAGATATTGATAAATATATTTTAGAATCAGATATGATCTTTATTTCTGTAAACACTCCTACTAAACTAACTGGTAAAGGAAAGGGTTATGAGGCAGATTTAAGATATGTTGAATCTTGCGCAAAGCACATTGCTATGGTTGCAAAAACCAAAAAAATTGTTGTAGAAAAATCAACAGTTCCTGTCAAAACCTCAGAAAAAATTAAAGAAATATTATTCAATTTTAATAAAAATGTTGATTTTCAAATATTATCGAATCCCGAGTTTTTAGCAGAAGGAACTGCTATGAGAGATCTTGAAGTGCCAGATAGGGTAATTATTGGAGGTGATGATACTGAAGATGGCCGAATTGCAATTAATTCTTTAGTTGAAATATATTCCTCTTGGGTGCCGAAACAGAATATTTTAACCACTAATTTATGGTCTTCTGAACTATCTAAGCTTGCTGCTAATGCATTTTTGGCACAACGCGTTTCTTCAATAAATTCTCTCTCTGAGTTATGTGAAAAAACCGGTGCTGATATTTAAGAGGTTGCAAAAGCTATCGGTATGGACTCAAGAATTGGTAATAGCTTTTTAAAAACATCAGTGGGTTTTGGCGGCAGTTGTTTTAAAAAAGATATTTTAAATTTAGTATACATTTCAAAATCATTAGGCTTAAACAAAGTCGCTGATTATTGGGAGCAAATTTTGGTTATTAATAGTAATCAAAGTGATAGATTTTCAAAAAAAATTATTGATTCTATAAATAAATATAATTATAGCTCAAAAGTTTTATTTCTTGGATGGGCTTTTAAAAAAAACACCAATGACTCCAGAGAATCTGCATCTATTTATGTAGCAAATAATTTAATTAAAAATAAAATACACATTGATGTTTATGATCCTAAAATAGGTGAAGATCAAATTAATTTTGATTTGTCTAGTCTTGATAATAATTATAACCGTGATTATGTAAATATTATTGAAGATCCCTTTTCAAATTTAGATGAGTATAATGTAATTGCTATTCTGACTGAATGGGATGATTTTATAAATTTTGATTGGAGTATGATTTATAACAAAATAAAAAAACCATCACATATTTTTGATGGTAGAAATATTTTAGATATTTCAAAAATTGAAAGTATAGGTTTTAAATATAGTGCACTTGGCAGAAAATAAAAAAATATTAATAACCGGTGGTGCTGGTTTTATTGGCTCTCATCTTTGTAAAGCTTTAATCAAAAAACAACATTATATAATATGTTTGGATAACCTTTTAACAGGTTCAATTAATAATGTTTCAGAGTTATTAGATAATCCAAATTTTGAGTTTGTTGAGCATGATTTAATAAATCCATATTACAGAGATGATATTGATGAGATATACAATTTGGCTTGTCCTGCTTCACCAATCCAATATAAAAAAAATCCAATTAAAACTATAAAAACTTGCACAATAGGGGTTATAAATATTCTTGGTTTGGCAAAAAAAAACAATGCAAAGATATTACAAGCAAGCACTAGTGAAGTTTATGGGGATCCAAATGTACACCCTCAAGTTGAAGATTATAATGGAAATGTAAATCCGCTTGGACCTAGATCTTGTTATGATGAAGGAAAAAGATGTTCTGAATCTTTATTTATGGATTATTATCGTTAACACAAGCTTAAAATAAAAATTGTTAGAATATTTAATACATATGGGCCTAACATGGCAATTGATGATGGTAGAGTTGTTTCTAATTTTATAAACCAAGCTATTCATGAAAATGACATAACTATTAACGGAGATGGAAAACAAACTAGAAGTTTTCAGTATATTGATGACTTAATTGATGGTATGATTCTTATGATGAACTCATCGGATGATTTTATTGGTCCTGTAAATATTGGTAACCCCAATGAAATAACTATTAATAAATTGGCATCTTTAGTCTTAGGTTTAACAGGTTCAAGCTCTGATATTATTTATAAAAATTTAACAGAGGATGATCCAAAAAGAAGAAACCCTGATATTGAACGTGCTCAAACAAAATTGAATTGGCAGCCAAAATATAAATTAGAAAGAGGATTGATTAATACTATCAATTATTTTAATCAAATATATGAGAAAAACTAAAGGAATTATTTTAGCAGGGGGTTATGGCTCGAGGCTATATCCATTGACATTTGGTACATCAAAACAATTATTACCTGTATATGATAAACCAATGATTTATTATCCACTTTCTACACTTATGTTAGCTGGTATAAGAGATATATTGTTGATATCAACACCAAAAGATTTACCAAGATTCCGTGATTTATTAAAAGATGGTTCACAGTTAGGAGTTAATATTGTTTACAGGGATCAAAAAAAACCCAATGGAATTGCTGAAGCAATTTCATTGGCGGTTGATTTTATTTCTGAAGATAATGTTGTTTTAATTTTAGGAGATAATATATTTCATGGAAAAAAAATTACTGATATGCTCACTAGATCAATTGATAATCTTAGTAAAGGATATTGTTCTATTATCGGGTGCGAAGTTGATAATCCAAAAGACTTTGGTGTTGTAGAATTTGACGATTCTGGTAATATGATTAGAATAGTTGAAAAACCTGATTATACGGATAGTTGTTTAATAGTTTCAGGACTTTATTTTTATACGAACGACGTAAAAAATAAAGTAAATAAATTAAAATATAGTGAAAGGGGAGAGTTAGAAATTACGGACTTAAATAATTTATACTTAAATAATAAAAAATTAAAGTTAATAAAATTAGATTCAAGTTTTTCATGGCTTGACACAGGCACTTATGATTCTTTAATTAAAGCTTCAAAATACTTTCAAAATTTAGAAAAAGAAACTGGTTCAAAATATGCTTGTATTGAAGAAATTGCTTATGATTTAGGTTATATTAATAAGCAAAAATATATAGAGATATCATCGTTAATGAAAAATAGTAGCTATGGAAAATATTTACTTAGAAATTCGGTTAAATAATTATGAAAATAATTAAAACAAATTTTGAAGGTTTATTTCTTATTAAAAAGGAAAAGTATTTGGATAACAGAGGTGAGTTTTTAGAAATTTTTAGAAATGATTCCAGTTTTAATTTTGAAAACAATGATATAAACTTTTGTCAAGATAATTTAGTTAGCTCATCAATTAATGTTCTCAGAGGTCTTCATTTTCAAAAAAATCCTTATTCTCAATCAAAATTAATAACTGTTATAAGGGGAGTTATTTTAGATGTAGTTGTCGATTTGAGACCCAATTCAATTACATACGGAGAATATTTTTCTATTGAACTCTCATATGAAAATAATTTAAGTCTTTTTGTTCCCAATAACTTTGCGCATGGATATTTGTCATTAACACATGACACCTTGGTTCATTATAAGGTAGACAATTACTATAATAAAAAATTTGAAAGCGGGATTAGATTTAATGATCCTTCTCTAAAAATTGATTGGGGTATTAAAAATGATAAAATAATTATTTCAAACCGTGATAAAAATTTTCCAGATTTTAAATGGTAAATAAAACCAAAATACTACTAACAGGATCTTCTGGACAACTCGGTCAAACTTTTCTTAATCTTGAGAAAGATTATGATTATATTTTTTTTCCTTTTTCAAAGGAATCTATGGATATTACAGATTATGATTTAGTTGAAAAAACTATTAATAATTTATTGCCTGATATTATTATAAATTGCGCAGCTTTTACAGACGTAAATTTATCTCAATCATTGTTTGAAAAATCAAATAGTATAAATAATCTTGCAGTGTATAATTTAGCTAAAATTTGTCTTGAAAAATCTATAAAATTGATTCATTTTTCTACTGATTATATTTTTGACGGAAAAAACGAAATCTCATATAGTGAGAATTCTATTCCAAACCCCTTAAATAATTATGGAAAATCAAAATTATTAGGCGAGAAATCAATTTTAAAGCTAAATCTTCCTAACTCAATGATTATAAGAACCTCATGGCTATATTCTAGGTTTAATATAAACTTTGTTTCAAAAATAATCTATAAAATAAATTCTAAAATTAATTTTAAGGTTGTTGACAACGAGATCGGTTCACCAACTAGAGCTCTTGATCTTGCAAATGCAATACTGCATATTATTCCAAAATTTAATAATAAAAAAACCGAAATTTATAATTTTGCTAATACAGGTTTTTGTTCAAGACATGAATTTGCCCTAAAAATCAATAAGTTTGTTAATGGTAAATCTGTAATTGGAAAAACGAAAAATTATTCTAATGTGCCTCGGCCTATATTTTCAGCAATGAATAGTGAAAAATTTATGAGTAAATTCAATTACCCTATTCCTAATTGGGAAGATAGTTTAATATATCACATTAATGAATTACATAATGAAAGGTAGCTTAAAAAACATATTAATTACAGGTGGTGCCGGTTTTATAGGTTCAAACTTTTTAAAAATCGTTACTGAAAAGTATCCTAATGTTAATTTTATTAATCTTGATCTTTTGACTTATGCTGGCAATCTAGAGAATCTTAAATCTATTGAAAAAAATAAAAATTATCATTTTGTTAGAGGAGATATTTGTGATTTTGATCTGGTTACATCAATTTTTAACAAATTTAATATTGATGGAGTTATCAATTTTGCAGCTGAGTCTCACGTTGACAACTCAATAAAAGATCCCTCAAATTTTATAAGAACGAATATAAACGGAGTTTATAATTTATTAATAATTGCTTATAATTTTTGGATGAATAGCCCATTTAAATCAAAAGCTGGTTTTGAAAATTCAAGATTTTTACAGATTTCAACCGATGAAGTTTATGGAAGTGCAAAAAACATTTCATTTGACGAAAAATCAACATACAATCCTAGCTCACCTTATTCTTCTTCTAAAGCCAGTGCTGACTTGATTGTTAAAAGTTTTCATAAGACATTTGGTTTAAACACATTAATTACTCTTTCGTCAAATAATTTTGGTATGAATCAGCATGAAGAAAAATTTATGCCCGTTGTTATTAATTGTATAATTGAAGGTAGACCTATTCCAGTTTATGGTGACGGCTCTAATATTAGAGATTGGATTTATGTTGATGATAATTGTGATGCTGTTGACTTAGTTTTTAATTTTGGATCGTTTGGCGATTCTTATAACATTGGTGGTGGTAACGAATATACAAATCTTGAAATTATACATAAAATATATAATTCCATTTCTAAATATTATAATAGCAAAGTAAATGAGCTCATGATTAATCATGTTGTCGATAGACATGGTCATGATAAGAGGTACAGTATTAGTACAAGTAAGATAAAATCTGATTTAGGTTGGAATTCTAATAAATTAGATTTTGACAGTAAAATTGATAAATTTTGTAAGAATTTTTTAAAAAATTTATAATTGAAAAAAAAACAGCCGATTTTAATCCTGTTTTTAAAGAGAATTAATATAAATTAATAATATACTTTATTTTTTTAAAAAAAACCTCTTAAAACCTACTTAAAAACCTAATTATACAAATCCCCTAATTTTTTTTTATTTTTTATGAGTTTTTTAGCTTTTCTAAAAACTGTTTTACAGTGTAAATTTCTTGTAATTCTTTAAATAATTACGTAATTTCGAACGGTAATTTGGGCTGTTTTTTCATATTTTATATGGGAAGATCAGTTCAAAAAAAATATAAAGCATTGAATGTCAAAGAATTAAAATTACTTAATTTGTTGAATGACATTCATATGTCGTATTATGAAAATATTAAAAACTATACTAGCAATAATAAAGCTATAGCTTAACAGAATATATATGAAGAATTATTACTCTTTACTCAGTTTAATTACCTTTTTATTTTTATTTAACACTAACAGTATTTTTTCTCAGGCAACTGTTAAAACTGTTTCAAGTTTTAATGCTAACGGAACTTACAAGATCGGTGACAATATTGATATTGTTTTCTGGTTTTCAGAGGCAATTACTGTCTCAGGTACACCAAGACTTGAGTTAGAAACTGGAGATTCTGATGCATATGCAACCTATTTGAGTGGATCAGGTTCTGCATTTCTTACTTTTAGATATACAGTTTCTGAGGGTGAAAGTTCATCTGATCTAGCTTACACCAGTACATCTGCACTTGCGAATAATGGTGGAAGCTCCATGGTTGATGGCGACGGAACAGCAGCTACTTTGACACTGCCAACTGTCGGATCTTCAAGTTCATTATCTGGAGCTCAAGCATTTGTTGTTGACGGTATAAAACCAACCATGACTATAACTGCATCACAAGGCTCTGATGGTTTTAGTTCAAACGATTCTACTCTTTCACTAACATTCACATCAAGTGAAACTACAACCACTTTTGCTGCAGCCGATATTACTGTAACAGGTGGAGCAATTAGTAGTTTTGCGGGGAGTGGAACAACATATACAGCTACTTTTACTCCTTCGGGCCAAGGAGCAACAACCATAGATGTTGCTGGTTCCACATTTAAAGATGCTGCAGGAAATAATAATTCTGCTGCTACTCAATTTAATTGGACATATGATACGACTGCACCAACAGTTAGTGGTGTTGATTCTTCAACTAATGCTGGAACTTATATTCCTGGTGATGCTATTAGTATTCAGGTAGCTTTTACAGAAGCGGTCACCGTTACAGGAACGCCACAGTTAACACTTGAGACAGGAGCTAGTGATGCTGTTGTTGATTATGCTAGTGGTTCAGGTTCTGCTACCTTAACATTTACTTATACAGTTGGAGCAGGGCATGCATCAGCAGATTTAGATTATGCTTCCACTAGTGCACTTGCACTAAATGGAGGTACAATAAAAGATGCTGCAGGAAATGCTGCGACTCTTACGCTTGCTACACCAGGAGCTGCAGGTTCCCTTGGTGCAAACGAAGCACTTGTTTTAGACACAACTGCACCGACGGTTAGTGGTGTAAGCTCTACAACAGCTGCTGGAAGTTACAAAGCCGACGATGCGATTAGTATTCAGGTATTATTTGATGATACAGTCACAGTTACAGGAACACCACAGTTAACACTTGAAACAGGATCTAGTGATGCTGTTGTTAATTATTCTAGTGGAACAGGTTCTAATACCTTAACGTTTACTTATACAGTAGGAGCTGGTCAAAACAGTTCAGACTTAGATTATGCTTCAACCGGTGCACTTGCACTTAACGGAGGTACAATAAAAGATGCTGCAGGTAATGCTGCTACCCTTACATTAGCTACACCAGGAGCTGCAGGTTCTCTTGCTGCGAATGAGGCATTAGTTGTAGATACGACTGCACCGACGGTTAGTGGTGTAAGTTCCACAACAGATGCAGGAAGCTATATGGCTGGCGATGCGATTAGTATACAAGTTACCTTTACAGAGGCAGTTACAGTTAGTGG
>MDTA01128239.1_pt1 | contig 12488 bp, 9 predicted proteins | sample 811151 | NCBI WGS metagenome assembly MDTA01 (sample SAMN05326648, study PRJNA326480) | marine metagenome | isolation source: seawater | place: Indian Ocean: South | collected 2010
CAATAAAGGCTGGCGGATGCAACACCGCTGGAGACGCCGCTGGCGCTCTGAATGCAGCAGTAGAGGCTGCAGTTGCATCGGCGGTCGCTCGATGCGGCTCTAATGGCCGAAAGACCATCCGCTCACACGACATCGGAAGCGGAAGCTCAGATTCGGGTATGGTCGTAGCTAGCAGGGTCAAGGAGGCCTTCAAGGCACACGGCTGCAACACTGGTGGAGATGCAATGGGAGCAATGAACGCTCTAGCAGAGTCCGCTGTGTCAGATGCAGTTGCAAGGGCTCACGCAAACGGCCGAAAGACCGTTCGCGCAAGCGACTTCTGAAGTCTTAGATCGGGTTTCCCGAACTACGCCCTAGCGGACGCTCTACCGATTAATCGGTCGAGACTAACGACTTAACAAAGGACGATCAAATAATTGGGCGAAACGAACCGTTCAAGTTTACTCCCTCTCATGGGGGGACATGGACGTCAGACCCCTACTAAATGCCGGTAGGCTGGTTCTGATATTCCTCTTCATCCTCTTCGTCATATTCAGTAGAACCTCGATGCTAAGGGAAAACCCACTTAGCGGGATTCTTGGATGAGGCGCCTAGTATAAGACTAAATTTCCCCGTTACTTAGAGTACTTGTGAATGATTCCATTCTTGATCTCGTCCATGGCGAGGGGGTAGCGTATCTAGGGATGATTCTTATCTTGAGTGCATTTTTGTTGGAGACCAGGGACATCCTGCACAGCAAATCCTCCGTCTACTTGTGGATGATGGCTGGAGGTGCGGCTTTACTAGCTGTACGTGCTTATCTTATCGAAGAGTGGGCTTTCTTCATTCTGGAGGCGGCCTGGTTCGGAGCTGCAGCAATGGGGCTTTGGGCATTGTCTAGCCGCAATAGAGGCGGGTAATCACTCGACCTCGACTACTTGTGTCGGGACTCTCATCTCAGATGCTCTCTCGATTACTATCCTAGTCCATTTGCTAGTAGGGGATGGCATAGCGAGGATATGGGATGCAGACTCAAGGATTTTTTTGGTTAGAGAATTTGGCGCCTCCGCCCTGTTCCTATCGATCAAACTTCTCTTGGGGTCATCCCACTCTTCGGAGAAGACCGCTATTGGGACCAAATTGTTGTCACACCACCTCTCTGCCATGTAGTCTACGCCGCTAGCGCCCCCTACGATGATCAGATCCGGATACGAATTATCTGAAATCCACCTTTCCAATGCAGACTCGAAGATTTCGAAGTCGTAGAAGCGACTACTTCCCACTATTGCTAGGTTTACCACTGCGCCGTCTTGATTGAGGTCGCGTCTGCCCATGGTTTCGATGACTTCCTGTCCCGGGACCTCCTCCATACCCTCTCAGGGACGCCCCCAAGCATAAATGCTGCCGCGAGAAATGGAATCTTCCTATTCTTCTAGGGAGTGACCCGGCTCCTGTCTCTGGGGAAAAGAACAACTTCTCTGACATTTCCAGCACCAGTTAGCACCATCAGTAATCTAGCTACGCCAAGCCCCCATCCAGCATGAGGCGGCGCCCCGTAACGGAAACCGTCAGTGTAGAACGTGAAGTCTGCAGGGTCAAGCCCCACGTCCCTAAGATTCTGCTCCAACACCTCAACACGATGCTCCCTAGCGCCGCCGCTCGTCATCTCGTCCCTCCCATAGTTGAGATCGAATCCTCGACTTAGCTGCCCGCCAGTCGACCCCTCTTCGCCCTCCTTGTGGTGGATGTAGAATGGCTTCATCGACATCGGCCATCGTGGGATGAAGTGGAAGCCGGGATACTTCTCCGCTATGATATCACAGTGATGGCTCTCTATGTCGTCCCCCCAACTGATTTCTCCGCCTCCTTGCTTCACTATTTCTATTGCCTCGCAGTACGGTATTCTCGGAAATGGTAGACTGGGGGCGTCAACGTTGACGGGATTCTTCCCCTGCGATTCTCGATATTCGTTTACAGCACCGATTAGCCCCATATCATTCTCGGAAATCCTGCTCCAGATATGGTGGATCATCCTCTCTTGTACGCCCATAACATCCTCATCATCCATCCATGCACCCTCGATATCGAACGATACAAACTCGTTTAGATGCCTGTAAGTATCGTGCTTCTCCGCCCTGAAAGCAGCTCCAATCTCGAATACTCTCTCGAGACCTCCGAGTACTGCAAGTTGCTTATACAATTGAGGACTCTGCGAGAGATATGCATCAGTCTCGAAGTATTTCATTGGGAAAAGATTAGTCCCGCCTTCTGCTGCTGCAGCAATAATCTTTGGAGAGTTAATCTCTTGGAATCCCTCTTTGATTAGATGCTCCCTTCCATACTGAAGAACCTTGCTTCTGAGTTGGAACATGGCATTCACATGGGCCCTCCTTAGGTCCAAGTGCCTGTTGTCTAGCCTAACGTCAAGACCTACGTTAACATCGTCAGTCACTCCCACAGGGAGGGGAGTTTCCGAGACTGCAAGAATCACCCCATCCTCGACATTAACTTCGTACTCGGGCGGTGGCAATGGCTCTCCATCGGGAACCTTCGGAGGCCTCTTCTTTGCTACCTTTCCGGTAATTTGAATCGTCGACTCCCTTGTCGAGGATTGTATAGAGTCGAACAAATCACCATCCATGTTATCTTTCTTGAGAAAGGCCTGAATCCTTCCAGTCCCGTCACGAAGCATGAGGAAGCAAATTGCACCCCTCCCCCTGACCGTCTCAGCATATCCTGCTACAGTTACCTCCGAACCGACTAGGGACTCCCCCGCCTCGACGACTTGACCAATGGTATGCGTGCGATAAGCAGTTGGCTCCCAGTTTGTACTGTCCCTCATGAACCCACGTGCCGGACCGCCCCTTTGAAAGGTTTGAGTGCAGACCTATTCTTCTTCAGTAGCAACCTTTGCAGAAACTAACAAAAAGGCAGTGTGACCTATCGGCTGATTGCCCGGCCTCACCCCTCCCTTGCTTGCCTTGGACCATCTCCTTTCGAGCATCTCTCCGCTCCATTCCACTACCAGGCCCAATCTTTCGCACTCATTCCACGATTTCTCTAACTGAGAGCTAGTCGGACAGTAGCAGGCCAACCTCCCTCCAACACGCAGAAGGTTGACAGCTTCCTCGAGGACTCCCCATGGCTCGGCTATGTCAATAATCGCCGCATCGAGAGAACTACAAATTTCTGAAACACTTCCACCAACTTGTCCCAAATCCCCTGTAACTAGGTGCCACTCTGGAAATTCAGGAAGGATTTGTTCTAAGCGATCCATATTCAAGGCCCCAACCTCGGAATGCTCAGGACGAGACTCTACTGATATCAAGGTCCCAGAAGCCCCCATTACACTTGCGAGATGCATCGCCAGGCCGGCTGAACCATGACCCCCTTCTAGGACCTTGGAACCCACTCCTATGCCCATCCATGAAATCAGAAAACCAGCATCCTTAGCTCCAATGACTTGTGCCCTTCTAGACATATTTCTTCTAGCCTCGGGGAGTCTGGGATCAACTATCGAGAGCGACTTCTGCCCCACTACAATCCTATATCCAATTTCGAATCCTTCTAGCAACTTCTCAGCATCGAATCGACCCAGTCCCTTGACCTTGACTTCACCGGGAACCCTTTGAACAAGGTATGCCCTGCCGTCATCCTCTCTGAGTGCCAACCATTCTCCTATGCTCTCGCCCCATTGCGTCGGGTTAATGGCGACGTTTCAAGTCATTCAATCCTGCAACAGCATACTCGCCCTAAAGGGCGAACAGAATGATTATACTGACCGTACTGTCTCAAAATACGATGACTTCTGTCGTCAGACTACTTATTCACCCAGCCACTTGGGTATGCCTACTCCTTGCAATGGCCCCCTCCTCTTCAATCATTGACTATCAGGAAGAAGAGTTGCAGCGAACAGAATTAGAACAGAAAATCGTCCCACTGTATGCCACTAGCCCGGGCTACACCGTCTTCGGAGAGTACGTTGGAGCTCATTGGTGCGGACCATGCATGAGCAGTGCATCTCCCTCCTTGGACAATCTAAAAATATCAAACCCCGAGGAATTCACATTCGTTTCATTCTTCGAGTCCAGCAGCGGAGGTTGGCCAAGTGACGGGCCCGTAAACCGCCAGACCCACATAATGCAATCCTCTTCGGGATACCCCACTTTCTCTTTCGCCGACCGTCAGTCCGGCTCTTGCTACAAGGTTGGAGCATCGGGAACTAATTACTACGACAGCGATTTCTCCGGCGGAGGGTGCATGAACTCATCTTCAAATGACTTCCAGCTAGAGATGTCGATGTCATTGAATTCTAGCACAGCAGAGGTAACGATAACACTAGACTCGATATACACCGGATCACTCTCTTCTGTAGATGTCTACGTCTATGGGGCCGTAACTGAGAAGGAAGGCGCCGATTCGTACGATAATGGGGTCAAGCCGCACCATAACTGGAGAGGGTGGTTACTGAACGGAGACGAGTCCGGATTCCAGCAGCTAACTCTCACGCAGGGTACATGGGAGTCCCACACGTGGACTACGCCACTAAGCCTAGTCAGAGCCAGTGGAGGTTACACCCAGTGGGAGAATTTCTGGCCTGTTTTTGCACTGATGGATGGCCCTCATTCTAGCTACAACGAGTTCCTAGTAGCAATTGACCCGGACATGGGTCCGATGATAGATGTTGGAATTCTAGAATTTGAGGTCCAGAACACCAACGGCGGGGTTGGCTTCACTCCTGGGGACTTGCTGGAGATTTCCACCAGAGTCTCCAACAACGGGGTAGAGGCATACTCAGAAGGTGGAGATCTCGGTGTCTACCTGATTAGTGGTTCAGATGAGATTTACCTCGGAGGGCAGCCCATAGGCACAATCGGAGTCGCAGGATCCTTCCTTCACCAGATTGACTTCGATACCTCTGACATTGACCCCATCCCATCCGGAGTTTCAACTTTCAGAGCCAAACTCGTGGATATGGGAAGTGATAGGAATTCCACCAATAACGTTGTAGACGACGTGGAATTTCACGACATGCCACCCATCCCATCCCCTCCTGCAGCTACAGGCTCGACGACCTTCGAACGCGGCGACAGGGTCCAGTTTGAGACATCCGCTCTACCAAACGATCTCGTTGACGACATAAACACGATGTCCCCGATTATGGAGTATTCAAAGTCTGGCAATGGAGAATGGGATTCCACGTGGGTTTCCGAACCAGAAATAGTAGGCTCCGGGGCTAATGCAGTTTACCTCCACACTATCCAGACCCCTCCAAACGCAGAGACTGGAAAGTACGATACTAGGGTGATGTGGGAGGACGCCAGGGGCCAGCAGAGCAACTGGCTAGTGACTAGCGAGGCATTCGAGCTGAGTAACGCACTGCCAAGGGTGCTTGGAAACAACGATGCGGGATTTGTCGGAATCCCCACAGTGAAGGTGGGTGCTACGGAATCGATATCCTTGGTAGGCATGGTCAGCGATGCCGAGACGCCACTATCGATGCTGTCAATCACCAGCAACGACCCCGAGTTCGTAAGCTGGAACGGTCCTTCTTCTGAGATTACGGTACTTTTCGACATCATTGAATCTGACTCAGCTGGGAACCCAATCCCCCAAGGGGTATTCGTCTCAATTTCAGATGGAGAGGACGTCAACAACGGCATGCTATTGTTCAACGTAATAGAGAATGGCGCCCCACGGTGGGACCCCATCCCGACTCAGACCGTATTCGAGGGGGGTTCAACTAGTACCGAACTAACGGGATATCTCTCTGACTTCGATGAAAACGGAGACCCAGTCCCACCATCAGAAATATCGCTATCTTTGGTCTCAAACAGTGACGAGGACTTGATCCAAGTTTACCTGGATGGCCATTCAGTAACTGCAACCACCGTTGACCAAGACTCCCACGGCGTAGCAGAAGTAGTCATCATGGCAGATGATGGTTCCAAAACCTCCCAGACCTCCATAGTATTCTTCGTTATCAACGTCAATGACGCACCCGAGATTGACGTCTCAGTACTCGACGGTCTCACATTGAAGTCGGGGGAACCAGCCTCGATAGGAATACTGCCATTAATTTCTGATATCGACGATCCGGAGGATGAAATCTGGGTGGACGTAGACACATCAATTCCCGGGGCAGCCCAATTCGACCATGTAACCGGGGTACTAAACATGCAGTGGGACCTGCCCGGCGCCCATTCCGTCAAGATCACCTTGATCGACAGTCACGGGGACTGGAGCTCTTCCACTTTCACCGTGACTATTCTGGACTCAAAGCCCCTCACTTGGCACACTGATTTCCAGCAAGGCGATTTGAGAGTAGAACTAGAGGACTTTGAGATTGGCATCGACCCTACTGTTACCATCGTGAATAACGGAGTGGTTGTGATTGTAGAACCAAAGGTTAGGTGGACGATATGCAATGGAATCGTTGGAATTTGTCACTCTGCAGGATCCTTCGATGGTTTGGGCCCTTTCGAGGCAATTTCCTCAGATGGAGGGGGCCTGTCCATAGGAGACTACCTGACTCTCTCGGTAAAGGCCACAGACAGCGAGGGATGGGACCGGGAGACAGTAGAGCCACTAGATATCCTAGTCCCGACCACCAGTGAAGACGATGGCACCATAGAGGTCCCCGATCAGGAAGAAGAAACCGAGTCAGATCAGCAATCAGGAGGGGGGTCCTCGGATATTTCAGTCTTGGATGCAATACTTGTAATTCTGGTTCTACTGATATTCGTAGGAGGGGGGACATTCGCAGGGCTGTACTTCTCTGGAGTTATTGGCAGTAAGGACAAGCAAGAGACAAAACCCCCCTATTCGCCCAATATTCCCGAGGAACAGCCTCAGGAGAGCCAACCAGTGATAGACTTCGAGGAGCAAGAGGAAATCTACCCGCCCCTTCCTGAGAGCGGCCTCCCTGAAGGATGGACCATGGATCAGTGGAAGTTCTACGGCGAGCAGTGGCTAGAGAGACAAAACTAGACAATTTTACTCCATTTCAACATAAACGCACCTTCAAGAAGGTGCCATCAGCAGGAAAGCCCCCGGGGGGGCACAATGGCGGAACAGGACGACTCCAACTCCGAGAAGGACCCGAACCCAAAGGATCCACTAGAATCCTGGGAAGACGGGTCAGCATTCGGGGTCTCAGATGACAGTGACCCGATTTGCGAGACACCAGTCGAGGATTGGATCAAGGACCTGGATATCGAGTCCACGGACCAAGTACCCATCCCAGACAAGCTCGTCGACCAGGTGATAGGGCAGGAAGCGGCATCTATCGTCGTTAGGAAGGCCTCTGAACAACGAAGACACATGATCATGGTCGGGGAGCCCGGGACTGGGAAGTCAATGCTGGCCCGCTCTATGACTGAGTTCCTCCCCCCGGAGCAACTAGAAGACGTTCTTGTGTACCGAAATCATGAGGACGAGAACGAGCCCAAGGTGCGCACAGTACCCGCCGGCCGCGGTTCGAGGCTGATAGCCGAGCGCCGGGCCCACGTGCGACAACAGCGAGAGAGGACAAACAGGACCCTCCTGTTCATCGCTCTGGTAGTCGGAGCGGCGCTACTACTAGCAACAATATCTTCCGGAGAAATCCTTACGTTCATCTTCGGCTCGTTTATCCTAGTTTTCGGATACTTCTTCCTGAGGACTAGGCTCACTGCGGGGGACGAGTCAAACATACCCAAGCTACTAATCAAGCATGAGAGGAGCGACGAACCGCCCTTTGTCGACGCAACAGGAAGCCTTGCGGGCGCTCTTCTCGGGGACGTCAGGCACGACCCGTTTCAGTCCGGAGCCGATCTGGCTACACCCGCTCACGAGAGGGTCGAGCCCGGTGCAGTACATCGGGCCAACAAAGGGGTCCTCTACATCGATGAGATCAGGATGCTCAGGATGGAGGAGCAGCAGGCCCTGCTGGTTGCCATGCAAGAGAGGGAGCTATCGATAAGCGGCCGTTCAGAAAGGTCCTCCGGAGCACTGACAAAGTCCGAGCCCGTACCAACTGACTTCATTCTGGTTGCCGCTGGAAACCTGGATAGTATCCAGAACATGCATCCCGCACTAAGGAGCAGGATCAGGGGGTATGGGTACGAGGTTTACGTCAACACCGACATGAAGGACACCGAGAGGAATCGACGCCGGCTAATTCGTTTCATCGCACAGGAAGTTCGAAACGAGATGAAAAAGGACACGGGCAAATCAATCCCACACTTCGACAAACAAGCCATTTCGCTGGTCCTGAAGGAAGCTCAGAGGAGGAGCGGACGCAGAGGCAAACTATCCCTCAGGCTGAGGGAACTGGGTGGCCTGGTCAGAATAGCAGGAGACCTAGCAGCAGAGGACGGCTCCCCCCTCACACAGTCCAAGCACGTAGTGAGGGCGAGGGCTATCGCCAAGCCACTGGAACAGCAAGTAGCAGATAGGTACCTAGAGAGGCAGTCGGAGTATTCCATGCTGGTTAACGAAGGAAACAGGGTGGGAAGGGTGAACGGTCTTGCCGTCTTAGGTGCTGATACCGGACTTTCAGACTACTCCGGAGTTGTCCTGCCCGTGGAGGCCATGGTCACCCCTACTCAAGGCAGGTCCGGCCAAGTTATTGCAACCGGCGGACTTTCCGATCTAGCGAAGGAAAGCGTGACCAACATCAGCGCGGTAGTGAAGAAACTCACAGGGAAGGACATCAGAGACTTCGATTTACACGTGCAATTCCCCGGAACTCACAACGTAGATGGCGACAGCGCGTCCATCACCATGGCTACAGCCATAATCAGCGCATTCGAAGGAGTCCCGATAGATCAGAACCTGGCCATGACTGGCTCACTCACGGTTCGTGGAGAGGTTCTCCCAATAGGGGGGGTTTCTGCGAAGATCGAGGCCGCGGTTAAGTCCGGAATCAAGAGGGTGGTGATACCCAGGTCAAACTTGAACGACGTCCTCATCGACGAGAAGTTCGAGTCGCAGGTCGAGATATTAGCGGTGGACTCCCTAGATGAGGTCCTTGAGCACGCTTTGGTTGGCAAGGAGGAGAAGGTAAGCCTTGTGGAGAGGCTAGCCAAGGTTATCGACACCATCTCTTCAGGTACCGACAAGCAGCCTTCCGCTTAACGCCGACCAATCCTTGAAGTGCCACTTTCCCCAGCCGCACCGGTAGTTATGCCTTCCAGCCAACGCTCCCCTATGGGAATTCTGTTCCTTGTCGTCCTCGTTGACATGCTAGGCCTGACTCTGGTCATTCCATTCCTAACCTACTTCGTCCAGGACTTGGCATCCGCAGAGGGAATAGTGGACACTGGCTCCCGAGACTTCTGGGTTGGGATTGTCATCGCGACCTATTCGGTAGCCCAGTTCATTTCGACGCCGATCCTCGGTTCCATTTCCGATCGTGTGGGAAGGAGGCCAGTTCTGATGTTCGGATTGGCGGCAAACTCTCTTTTCTTCATCGTCTTTGGGCTCTCGGGTAGCCTGTCCATGGCTATCATCGCCCGATTCCTAGCCGGTGCTGGAAATGGCAACATTGCCGTTGCGAAGGCGTACATTGGGGACATCAGCGAGGACGATCAGGTAGCCGGGAGGATGGGGATGCTGGGCGCTGCGTTCGGTTTGGGTTTCATGATCGGCCCTTTCTTGGGAGGGGTCCTGTCCGATCCAGCAACTGGGATAGGGGGTCCTTTCGATACCCAGTTCTGGTCTGACTACCCCTACTTGCTCCCTTGCCTATTCTCCAGTGCAATGTCTGCAATTGCTCTGATACTCGCAGTCTTCATTTTACCCGAGAGCCTCCCAAAGGAATCAAGATCGCAGTCCCAGAAGTCCCCAATTTCCCAATTGGGCGAGACCTTCTCCAGTATCGCTACGGCAATGCGTCTGCCAAACATCTCCGCGCTAGTCAACGTAAACTTCCTGTTCCTCATTGGTTTCACAATGATGCATGGTACTTTCATCCTGTTTACTTCTATGGAACCGGAAAGGGGTGGCCTTGGCTGGAGCGAGAGAGAAAACGGATGGGTATTCGCATTCATCGGGTTAATCGGCGTTGTAGTTCAGGGTGGTCTTATCCGACCTCTGATTCGAAGGTTCAGCCTCAGGGGATTGATGCTGGTGGGGACCGCTCTCACTGGTCTCGGAATCTCCAGTATCCCGTACGCCTCAGCGGACATGTCCATGCTGATTTTCTGGTCATTCTGCGCAGCATTCGCGATTGGGAACGGAATCTACTCCCCCACCCAAAGCTCACTTCTGACGTTCGCCTCCAAGGAAGGGGGTCACGAGCTCGGGAGCATAATGGGGGCCCAAGAGGGACTAGGGGCCTTGGCCCGAATAATAGGGCCGTTCCTATCAGCAGTGATTTGGGCCGAAACCGTCGAGGGGTCCGGATTCTGGTCCTACCATACCTGCTTCAGGGTATCCGGACTCTTCTTCTTGGTGGCGTTACTAATGCAACTAGGTCTAAGAACCTCAGATGCCGCAAGTGAATCCGCAGGAGGCACATAGATTGTCGATACCAGCAGTAGTTGCCCACGGAGGTGCCGGTGCCGGGCCGGAAAGGCTCGCAAACGTGGAGAGGGCGGTGGCAATAGCGGCAGGAATCCTAGATTCGGGAGGATCCGCCATCGAGGCAGCCGTAGAGGCGTGTGTAGTTCTGGAAGACGATCCTGTCTTCAACGCCGGCACAGGCTCGGTTTTCAGGACCGACGGTTCCGTCCATCTGGATGCCTCTATCCAGACCTCTGAGGGGAAGATGGGCTTCGTTATCGCAATGGAGGATACTCCAAACCCGATTAGGGTAGCAGCAGACTTGCTGGATGAGGACATCAATGGGCTAACCGGGGAGGGGGCCAGGCTTTGGGCCGACTCAAAGGGATTCGAGAAGTCTAAGGTGCAAGGCCGACCTCCCTTCGAAGGAGCCACGGATACCGTGGGAGTGGTAGCCAGGGACAGCTCCGGAATCATCGTTTGTGCGACGAGTACCGGAGGCACCAGTAACAGGCCCCCGGGAAGGGTCGGCGACGTCCCCCTGCCCGGTTGCGGCTTCTGGGTCCAGGATGGGATAGGAGTAGGGGCAACAGGGATTGGAGAGGCCATAACCAGGGGAATGATCAGCCTCAGGGTAGCAGACAGGATACTCGACGGTAAAGACCTGGAAGAATCGATGATCTGGGCGCTGGACGAGTGCCTCGAGGATGGTGCCGAGGTGGGCATAATCGCACTCGCTGCGGAGGGGACCGGTCACGGGGCCTCCAACAGTACGAACATGCCATGGGCATCTTGGATTGCCAGGAAGTAAAACCCCCTCGATGGGATGCGCTTAAGGAGGGGCCTATGGTGGAAGGGCCGGAGATGGCGTCTTGTCAGATATCGATACTAGGATCCAGCAGATCGCTCACGTGTTGGGGCAGCTAGACGACAACCAAGTCCCACGAAACATACGCTCCGCCTCCAAGGACGCCGTTGAGAAGTGGCTCCTCAACACCAGCAAGGACATGGACGTAAGGCTAGGGATGACTGCATCCATTCTGGATGAGATTTTCAATGATCCAAACCTTCCCGGTCATTACGGCCCTCTTTGCCTGCAACTACAAACGGCGCTCGAGGAGATGCTGAACGAAGTAACTCGCTCCTGAGGATTGAAGAGCACTCCCCCTGCATGGCTCTACGATAGAAATGCCCGAGTGGACGAACCTCTCCTACGCGAACGTCGCCACAACTTCCCCCGGGGCCCATAGAATCGCATCTGACTGGGCCGAATCCCTAGCAAGGGGGGGTGCAGCCGAGTTCGATGCGGAGGCGGAGAAGAATGGCATGATGCCACTGAGATCGGCCGCCTCAAAGCTCCTTTCATGCGACATAGGTGACGTATGTGTGGGATCAAGTGCCACAGAGCTGCTTTGCTCCATCGCATGGGCGATATACCCCCAAGCGGGGAAAAACGTTGTTTCTACTAGGTCATCCTTCCCCTCCACAGTTTACCCATGGGCCAGGGTCGCTGATCAGAACGGGGCTGAGATCAGGCTTGCTGACCACGATGAAAACCTGTACACCGATCCTTCCGACATACTCTCACTGATCGATGAGGGAACATCCGTTGTCACAGTCTCGCACGTCGAGTTCTCTAACGGACAGAGGTATGACTTGCGGGAGATCTCCGAAGCGGCCCATTCCGTTGGAGCCATGTTCGTTGTCGATGCAACTCAGTCCATGGGAATGGTCCCGATTGACGCATACGCGACTAATGCCGATGCCATCGTTTCCTCTGGCTACAAGTGGCTCAGGGGGACATACGGGGCTGCTGTCGGATACATCTCCCCCTCGGTCGTCAAGACTCTGAACCCCGGGCTGATGGGGTTCAGGAGCAATTCGGATATCTGGGAACTGAGGGCGGATAGGCTCGAAATGCCAGAGGATGCGAGCAGGTTCGAGTTCACAACCATCCACTTCGGTGCGGTCCTAGGTCTTGCGGCTGCTATCGACGAGCTTCTCGAAATGGGGATGGACGA
>MDTA01161162.1_pt1 | contig 12485 bp, 14 predicted proteins | sample 811151 | NCBI WGS metagenome assembly MDTA01 (sample SAMN05326648, study PRJNA326480) | marine metagenome | isolation source: seawater | place: Indian Ocean: South | collected 2010
CTTTTACTTTAAATAGCAATTCGACAGCGCTTTTAACTTCAAACTTTGTTGCGTCTTTTCTAACCCTAAAAACTGCCTGATTAGAACTTTCACCGACAAGGGTTGATTTTTCAGAAATAATGGGACTGAGCAAAATATCGTATAACTTTGTTGATTTCACGACAGAAGTCCTTCGATTTTGGGTAAAGCTTTCAAAGATATCAAAACGCTTTTAAACTTTACCAGATCTTCAGGGTTCATTTTTTGGGCTGTTATCAGCAAGAGATTTGGTATATTCCTGGAGGCAAGAATCAAATTCTTATCAATGGAATCACAAATAACTAGAGTAGATTGTGATAAAAATTTGCCGTAATTTTTGTAAAAGTTTTTAGTTTTGTGATCATTAACAGTTAATTCATCAACAACCATTACCCTATCCTCTCTAGCAAGTTGTGAGAGTATGGAAGACATGCATGCTTTGTACATTTTTTTATTAATCTTCTTATGAAAGTTTTCCTCTGGGGAGCTAGGAAAAACCCTACCGCCACCCCGCCAAAGAGGGCTTGCCGCTGTACCCGCTCTTGCGCGACCTGTGCCCTTCTGTTTCCATGGCTTTCGAGTAGAACATTTAACCATACTTCTATCTTTTTGGGCTCTATTCCCACCACGTGCGTTAGACCTGTATGAAACTAAAACTTGATGCACAAGTGATTCATTGTAATCTTTATTAAAAACTGCATCACTTGCAGAAACATCATTAATTTTTTTTCCTAGATTGTCTATGTGTTGAAGATTCATGAATTACCTAAGTTAATTGATTTTTTTTGACTTAGTTTTTATTGCAGACCTGACAACAACATCAGAACCTTTAGAGCCTGGGACGGCCCCTTTTACAATCAAAATCTGCTTATCTGTGTCTATTCTCAAAAGTGTCAAGTTTTGGATGGTTACTTTACTCCTGCCCATATGCCCAGCCATCCTTTTACCCTTGAAAACTCTACCGGGATCCTGACACATTCCAATTGAACCGGGGGCTCTATGTGAAATAGAATTTCCATGGGTTGCTCTTTGTGATGAAAACCCATGTCTTTTTATGGCGCCCTGAAAACCTTTACCTTGGGTTATACCAGTAATGTCTAAAAGCTGTCCCTCTTTAAAGATTTCAGCTGTTACTTGATCACCAGCTTTTATATTTGATTCATCAGTTAAATCACTTTTTACCCTAAATTCTCTTAATATTCGAGGAGCTTGAATTCCAGCTTTCGAACAGTGACCAGCTAAACTTTTAGTAACTCTATTTTTCTTTTTATTATCAAAGGCTAGCTGATAAGAGTCATAACCGTCTTTACCTGAGGATTTAATTTGAGAGACTCTGTTACTAGAAACATCAAGGAGAGTGACTGGAAAGCTTTTACCATCCTCGCTAAATAACCGGCTCATGCCGATTTTTTTCCCCAACAATCCAATGTCAGGAAAAATAATCTTTATAACTTCTTCAGCTTTAGTATCTTTTTTTTCATTCTTCATGAGGTAACTCGAAATAATAAATAAAACTCACTATTTTAACTCTTACGTGTTAAGTAAATCAACAAAGAAACTACTTTAAAACATTATTACTGTAACTTAATTTCAACATCAACTCCTGCTGGCAAATCAAGCTTCATTAATGCGTCCACTGTTTTGTCAGTAGGCTCAATTATGTCCATAAGTCTTAGATGTGTTCTTAATTCAAATTGATCCCTTGAAGATTTGTTAACATGCGGACTACGAAGAACATCTAGCCTTCGGATTCTAGTTGGTAACGGTAATGGACCCTTAACAACGGCTCCTGTTCTTTTGGCGGTTTCTACAATCTCTAGTGCAGACCTGTCAATTAATTTATAATCGAACGCTTTTAGCCGAATTCTGATTTTTTGATCCATATCCAATCCTATTATTGAACAACCTTTGAGACGACACCTGCGCCTACTGTTCTTCCACCTTCTCGAATAGCGAAACGCAAGCCTTGCTCCATTGCAATCGGTGCAATTAGTTCTACGCTCATCTTTACGTTATCTCCTGGCATAACCATCTCTGTTCCCTCTGGAAGAGCTACTGATCCCGTTACGTCCGTTGTACGGAAGTAAAATTGAGGTCTGTAATTTGCAAAAAATGGAGTATGACGACCGCCTTCATCTTTAGACAATACATAAACTTCACATTCAAACTTGGTATGAGGTGATATTGATCCAGGCTGACATAGAACTTGTCCTCTTTCCACTTCATCACGTTTTGTCCCTCTGAGCAGGACTCCAACGTTGTCTCCTGCCTGTCCTTGATCAAGTAACTTACGGAACATCTCTACTCCAGTACAAGTTGTCTTTGTCGTATCACGAATACCGACTATCTCGATTTCCTCACCAACTTTTATAATTCCGCGCTCAACCCTTCCAGTTACAACCGTTCCACGTCCTGAAATTGAAAATACGTCTTCAATGGGCATTAAAAAAGCTCCATCTATAGCTCTTTCTGGCTCCGGAATATGACTGTCTAAAGCACTGGCGAGTTGCGTAATAGCTTCCTCACCCATTGGCCCTTTGTCTCCCTCCAGAGCTAACTTCGCAGAACCCTTAACTATCGGAGTATCATCACCAGGAAAATCATACTTTGAGAGTAACTCTCTAACTTCCATTTCCACTAGCTCTAATAACTCTTCATCATCCACCATGTCACATTTATTAAGAAACACAACAATATAAGGCACACCGACCTGACGAGCTAATAAAATATGCTCTCTAGTCTGGGGCATGGGACCGTCAGCAGCATTTACAACTAAAATTGCCCCATCCATTTGTGCCGCCCCAGTGATCATGTTTTTAACATAATCAGCATGGCCCGGACAATCCACATGGGCATAATGACGACCATCAGTTTCATATTCGACATGAGCAGTGTTAATCGTTATACCACGTGCCTTCTCCTCAGGAGCAGCATCTATGTCATCATACTCTTTTGACTCACCACCAAATTTATTTGACAAGACCGCAGTCATGGCAGCTGTTAAAGTGGTTTTACCATGATCAACGTGCCCAATAGTGCCTACATTAACGTGAGGCTTTGTTCGCTCAAACTTACCCTTGGCCATCTCCGGCTTCCTTCCGTTTCAAATCAAAAATAATAAGTTAAAAATAAAACTATCAACTGGTGCCCATGACGCGGATTGAACGCGTGACCTCTCCCTTACCAAGGGAGTGCTCTACCACTGAGCCACATGGGCGGCACACATACCATAACAAGCTTGGAGCGGGTGAAGGGAATCGAACCCTCGTCTTAAGCTTGGAAGGCTTCTGCTCTACCATTGAGCTACACCCGCTTATAATTCATATTCTTCTCCACCAACTAACCATTGTTAATGGTGGAGAGGGTTGGATTCGAACCAACGTAAGCTAAGCTAACAGATTTACAGTCTGCCTCCTTTAACCACTCGGACACCCCTCCGACCGAACCCTATATTGTCTTTGATTAAATATCTGATGTCAATAATTTGGTAAATAAGGGTGTGATTTTTTCTCGAGTTTTTTTCTTTCTTTATAATTATCGATGATCATGTTGTTGCTTTTGTTGTTTTTGTATTCGTTACGAATAACTACAAAATCTATAGATTTATTTGTCTTTTCCTGCTGGTAAGATATTCTGACTGGTAAATAATTATCTGAAGGGTCTAACCAAAAACTCATAGCTCCAGGTCTTTTGTTCTTAATAACGGTGCTTTTAATCTTGACAGCCTCAACCAAAATACCACCTGGCAAAACAATATCCTCTGAATGGTCTGCAGTAAGATTTAAGCTTTGGAATTTTTTTCTGTTAAAAACCAAAAATGAAGATAGTTTTCCAAAATCCAACTCTAACTGTTTTTTTGAAAGCCAGGATAGTTGAAAGACAAGACTCAACGGATCGAAAAAATTATCAGAAGGAATCATAATTTTTTTGTTAATTGTTGAAAAAAAAATTGTGTTTTCTATCTCATTAATTTCTACAAAACTCTCTCCACGTCTAGGTGTATTTTCCCTATAAACCTTTGGTAGTAATCCATTATCGTTAATAGAACCAATACTTTCATAAAATAAAGGCTTTTTAACAAAAATTGCAGCCCAGCCAACAACTTGAGCTTTGAGATTTATTTTGTAACTATCAGGCGAAGGGTAGGTGATTTCAATGAATCCTTTTCCAATAGGGGTTGAATCTAAAGAATAATCTCCATAATAGACGAGTATGGACAGCTTTCCTGATCTTGGAAGAAAATCTGAATAATCCTTAGCTAGGTTATTATTTTTTAAATTGCTTTGGTTATCGTTCTTTTTTAATTTCAAATTTAATGAAATATCATTTTTATCAACAGTTATTTCATTGGAAATATGTTTTTTTTTATCAACTTGTATATTGTTTTCATCAGTTTGATCAATTTTTTTTGGATACTTTTCGTTAGGAGAATTTTTTTTAATAATCTGTGGACTTTCTTTGGGAATTCTTGCAATATTTATGTAAATTTTTTCAGTTAATTCCATTCTGGGGTCTAAGTTCGTACTCTGGAAATTAGCATAAGCAAGAATTAACACATGCAAGATAATAACAATTATCAGATATAAAATTATATTTTTTTTATTCACATTTTAAGTATAGTTAAATATGTTTTCTAATTTGTAGTAAGTACAGTTAAACAAATTACAAAAATCAAATGACAAAAAAAAATTTAGACAATAATCTGGACAATATTTTCTCTGCTTGGGCAACAATTAACGAAAGTTTTCTTAAAAATCGAGAAGTACAAAAAGATAATATTGATTCCATTGAAAAAAAAATCCGTGAATTAAAATCAGTTGAAAATTGGTTGAATATGAATCTTGATATTCTAAAAGCAACAATTCAAGGCATGGAAATGAATTTAATCTCATTAAAAGCTCTCAGAGGAACTGATGAGGAGGCTAGAGGTCAATCAAATAAAAATGAAGATAAGTGCATTGATCACCCTTCTGATATGATCGAGAAATCTTCAAGAATCTGGTGGGAAAACATTGAAAATCATATGCAAAATTTCATTAAAACTGTCCAAGACCTACCAGAGAGTGAATCAAAAACTAAAACAACTTTAAAAAGAAACCAAAAAAAAAGCAAAAAGCATGAAAATCCGTCATAAATTCAGAAAATTTTTTCATTAATTCAATTAAACCCTATTCAGATAAAGGATTTTACATGACGGTCACTCAACTAGTTCTATACTGTCAATTGGAAATCCCTTTTCACTATCTATAAAATTTAAAATGACAAAATTAACATTTTTCTCGTTCCCTTTAACAATTTTTTGTTTCGTTTGTTCTTCAATTCTTGCGGAAACTCAAGAATCTTCCACCAACAACTCAATTTTGTGCGAGGGTTTGCTAAACAATAATTTTCAAACACTACAGGATGAAAAGACAAAAAATCTGTGCGATTTTTCTGGCAGCGTAATTCTTGTCGTAAACACTGCTAGTTTTTGTGGATTTACGAAACAATACAGGGGTCTCGAGGAATTGTACGAAAAATATAAAAAAGAGGGGTTTGTTGTTCTTGGATTCCCGTCAAACGATTTTGGTAAACAGGAACCTGGTTCAAATAAACAAATTGCGGAATTTTGTGAAAATACTTATGGAGTAAAATTTCCCATGTTTGCCAAATCAACCGTTAAAGGTCCTAATGCTAACAAACTTTTTTATGATCTAGCTCTCAAGGCTGAGGAACCTCGGTGGAATTTCCACAAATATTTGATTAATAAAAATGGTGAATTCGTCAAAAGTTATTCGAGCTTCACTTCACCCCTGAGTAGAAGATTGATTAAAGACATAGAAAAACTTCTTTCAACTCCATCTTAACTTTCTTATAAACTAAAGGACAATCAATGAATGCGCCAGAGCAATTTAACTCAGCTCCGCTACCAGATGTTCAGTCAGAATCTGACGAGAGAGCAATAGAAATTGGTCGTGTTGGAATAAGGGGTTTGAAACACCCCATCCAACTTTCAACACCGAGCGGCCTGCAGAATACTGTTGCCACAGTAGACATGACGGTTAGTCTTGAAGCATCAGTTAAAGGCACACATATGTCAAGATTTGTAGAAGTATTTCAAAATAACAATCTAGGAATTTGTGCTGACTCTCTGGTTGATCTCGGAGAAGAAATGCTTTCAAAACTTGAAGCAAATTCTGGTTGGCTGAGAATAGAATTTCCATACTTCATGAATAAGATAGCTCCTGTTTCTGGTGTTGAAAGTTTGATGGACTATGGAGTCACATGGGAGGTTAATGCACTTAAAAACAATAAATCCAACCTAAACTTAAAAGTTGTTGTGCCTGTCACAAGTTTATGCCCATGCTCCAAGAATATTTCCGAGTACGGAGCACATAACCAGCGTTCTCACATTTCTATAGTCGTTGACCTGATAGACAAATCCATTTCGGTCGACCAAATCGTTGCTCTTGCTGAACAGGCCTCATCATGCGAATTGTGGGGCTTATTGAAAAGGCCAGATGAGAAGTATGTCACCGAAACTGCCTATAACAACCCAAAGTTTGTTGAAGACTTAGTCAGAGATGTTGCTCTCTCTCTTGAAAAGATCATGGAGCAGGAGAAGATTAGTGGTTATTCAGTTGAATCTGAAAACTTCGAATCAATTCACAATCACTCTGCATTTGCTTTAATAGACAAAAGGGCCAAGTCTTAACAAAACTGGATGTCAAAAACAAAAACAGTAGCTGTTATTGGAAGCGGTATAACTGGAATTTCCGTTGCATGGCACCTACACCCAGATTTTAGAGTACTAATTTTTGAAAAGCAGGATAGGCTTGGAGGACACACTCACACACATAAAATCAAAATTGATAACCAAGAAGTATCAGTTGACAGTGGTTTCATAGTTTTCAACAAAATAAATTATCCTTTATTTTCAAAATGGCTGAATATTCTGGATGTGGACATAACAAAATCAAATATGTCTTTTTCATTTTCAATGCATGATAAAAGTTTTGAATGGTCTGGGAAAAATTTAAAAACAGTCTTTACCCAAAAGAGAAATTTGTTTTCCTCAAAGTTTATTAAGATGCTTTTTGAAATACATAGATTTAACAAAATATGTAAAAAAATTATTAAGTTTGGTAAATACAATTCAGTGGAAAATATTTCTCAATTCCTTAATAGGCATAAATTTAGTGAATATTTTATAAATTTTTACCTTTTACCTATGGCCTCTGCCATTTGGTCAACACCAAAAAATAAAATCGAGGATTTTCCAGCAATTAATTTAATTAATTTTTTCTACAATCACGGGTTATTAAATTTAGTCAACCACTTTGAATGGTATTCCATTTTGGGTGGCAGTAAATCTTACATTGATAAATTCATTACTCATATGAATTTAAAAAAAAGAGACATTTCGATAAATTTGAATCATGAGGTTCAAGAAATTAGTTTTGATAAAGAAATTATTGATGAAAAAAAAATAGTTATAAAAGGTTTTAACTCAAGCAGTAATAATAATTTTAATTATTCTGTGGATCAGGTGGTTTTTTCATGCCACTCTGACCAATCAAGTAAAATCATACCTCCTAATGAAAAAAGCTATGATTATCTTAAAGACATTAGTTTTATAAGAAACGAAGCCACACTTCACACTGATGAGTCAGTAATGCCTAAAAACAAAAGTGCCTGGGCTGCCTGGAATTACTCATCGTCAGATACTAATAGCAAATCACTCACTTTAAATTATTGGATGAATACCTTGCAAACCTTACCTACTAGCAAGAATTTATTTGTATCTCTAAACACTGAAAAAAATATAAGCCCCAAAAAAATTTTGAAGACTATGAGTTATTATCATCCCTTTTTTGATTTCAAGGCTTGCAAAGCTGTTTCAAAACTCAAACAAACACAGGGAGAAAACAATTTATGGTTTGCAGGTGCATGGATGGGTTATGGTTTTCATGAAGACGGATTCTGCTCTGGCAAACTAGTCGCTGAAAAAATTAATAATAAGTTTCAAAAATCAAATGCGCGATAATTTTTATAACAGAATAATTATTTTCAACTCTAGGATTTTACACAAAAGGTATTCACCAAAAAAACATGAATTTACATATAAAAATTTTTATGTTTCTTTGCCAATCAAAACTCTTGTTAAAAAAAAAATATACGGTAACTTCATTTTGGGTTTCAATAGGAGAGCATTAATTTCAATTAGTGATTCTGATCACGGAAATGGAATGCCTATGCTTGATTGGGCAACAAAAATTCTAAAGGAAAACAACATAGAATATGCGAACGGTGAAATTTGGCTATCTACTTTTCCCAAGGTTACGGGTATCGGTTTTAAACCTGTTAGTTTCTGGTTTTGTGAAAATAGAAAACAACAAACAGTAGCTGTCATTGTGGAAGTAAACAATACTTTCAAGGAGAGAGAAATATACGTTCTAACTTCAAATAGAAAAAGTGGGCTAATTGAAAACGGTGATACTATAACCACCAAAAAAAAATTTTATGTTTCTCCATTCATTCATATTGAAGGTGAATACAATTTCAGATTTTTTAGAGATACCTCTCAGGGAAAAGAAACATCCAGAATTGAACTTGTTGATAGAGGAAGTCCTCTAATACTAACAACGATAAGCTCTAAAAGAGTTAATTTAAAGTCTATGTTTGCTATTTTAAGCATTCCATATTACGTTTTTTTACCACTATTAACTCTGATTAGGATTCACTGGCAAGCGGGAATAATATGGCTAAAGGGAGTTAAATTGGTTACAAAGAAAACTTAAAAATGCTCAAATTTTTATCATCATCACTATTTAGGTTTTTTCTTTCTTATCACAGGAAAAACGAATTCCACAAGAATTTAATTTTAAATTTACTTTCAAATGTAAAGTATGGTCGGCTTCGACTTTGTACCCCGGAAAAGGAAGTTATGTACTTCCAGGGCCAAGTTGACCCCGATAAGATTCAAGCGGACCTAAATCTCAAAACTTGGGAGTCTCTAATAATCACCTTAACTAGAGGTGATATTGGGTTTGGAGAGAGTTATATGGCCAATGATTGGTCATCAAATAATCTAACAAACCTATTGCTTTTTGCTATCTGGAATAAGGAAGATTTAAAAAAAATTACAAATGGAAAAAAAATTTTCCTAATTTATGAGTTGCTTAAGCATAAATTCAGATTCAACTCAAAAAGAAATGCTGCCCAAAACATTCAAGCACATTATGATCTGAACAATGATTTTTATAAGCTCTTTCTTGACTCGACAATGACATATTCAAGTGCATATTTTGGACTTTCAAATAAAACCTCGCTGCACGATGCTCAAAAAAACAAGATTAACCAGATCATAAACTCTTTTGTGAATAAAAAGGGGAAATTTTCAGTTTTAGAGATTGGGTTTGGTTGGGGAAGTTTTGCCAAGGAGCTGTTAAATAAGACCCCTGCTTCCTATTACGGAATCACACTTTCAAAGCAGCAATTTGATTATGTTGATAACTTATTGTCAGTTGAAATTAAACAAAAAAAAGCGATCTTGGAAATCATTGATTATAGAACTGTCAAGGGTTTGTTTGATGTTATTGTGTCTATAGAGATGTTTGAGGCAGTAGGTAAAGCTTATTGGTCAACTTTTTTTAAAACACTCAGAAGTCGCCTAAAACCGGGGGGTACTGCATTTATTCAAACGATTTTAATTGATGAAAAAAAAGTGAATGATTACCAAAGACAAGTGGACTTCATTCAAAGTTATATTTTTCCTGGCGGTATGTTAGCAAGTGAAAGTCAATTCAAATCAAAAGCATCCAAAGAAAAATTTCAAATAACAAATGAGTTATGGTTTGGTGATGATTATGCAAAAACACTAAAATTATGGAAAGAAAAGTTTGAGCAAAATTTAAACCAAATTGAATGTTTAGGGTTTGATAAAAAATTTTGTAATATGTGGAGATTTTATTTATCTTATTGTGAGGCTGGTTTTTTATCTGGTGACCTTAAAGTAGCTCAATTTACTCTAAACAGCTTGAGATGAGGTTTTATTTAAAGCTCACCTCCTTATTTATCTTTTCATCCTACCTATTAACCTCATTGTCTAGCGATTCAAGTTTCTATCTTAATTATGCAAGTAAGAACTGGTTTTCCAAAATTGACGTATCTTCAACAATACTTGGAAAAGGAGAATTAAAATTCCTAGGTTTTCGAGTTTACGAAATTGCATTAATTGGACCCGAGACTATAAACTCACAAAATGTTTTCGAAAGCGATTTCGCACTCACAATAAAGTACTCTAGAAATCTTAAAAAAACTCAAATCGCAAAGAGCAGTAAGAAAGAAATTTCAAAGCTTGGTTTTAGAAAAAAAGATGAATTAGACTCTTGGTTTCGCTGGATGGTGGAAAACTTTGTAGATGTTAATAAGGGAGACACCCTCACGGGTCTATACAAAAGAAATTTCGGTATCATTTTATATCACAACGATAAAAAAATTTCTGAAAAAAAGGACGTCGAATTTGCAAAGGCATTTTTTTCTATTTGGCTTGCTAAAAAAACAAGTCGACCAAGATTAAGGGATAGTCTATTTGGAAAATAATTCACTGGTCATTAACAAAAATATCGTAATCCGTTATGGACTCCCAGGATTTTTACTGGCATTTACGACGCTTCCATTATACTTATCTACTCCCTTAATTTATGAGGGAAGGGGGGGGTTAACCCTTGCCACTATTGGATTAATACTGATGGTGGTTCGTTTTACGGATGCAATAACTGATCCAATTATAGGAAAGTTTATAGATTCAACCAAAAAAAATAGATTTATAAGATGGCTTTTCCCTTCTTTGTTGATACTCAGTTTTGGCTTTTTCTTGCTATTTAACCCGCCAAAAAATATTACAAATTTATACTTGATAAGCACTTGGCTCTCTATTTTTTTGTTTACTGTATCTATTTCAAATGGAGCTGCAACACTTGCCTATCAAAGTTGGATTATCACTTGGTCTGAAATACCACAAGATCAAATTAATCTGGTCTCGAGTAGGGAATTTTTCTCAATATTAGGGGTTATCACCGCTTCGTTTTTTGCTACACAAAATATGTTTTTCGAAATGTCAATTTTCGTAGTTTTTTTTTGCATTTTCTGCATATTTGTTCTTTACCCCCTAAAAACGATTAGCTTGACTAGAAAAAGTCAACCTGAGTTAGGATTAAGATTTTTCAAAGATGTTTTTACCAGCAAAACTAGAGGTATGTTCATCATTTTTGGTATAAACGCATTTGCAAATTCCATCCCTGCACTATTGTTTATTTTTTTTGTTAAGGACGTTTTGCTTCTTGAAAGCAAGGTTGCTGGCTTCTTGTTGATAATTTATTTTTTAGTTGCTGTCGGAAGTATACCTATTTGGTCACAGCTGATAAAACGGCTTGGTCCCAACTTAGTTTGGGTTATGGCTATAGTTTTATCAGTACTGGGTTTTATATGGGCGAATTTTTTACAAGCTGACGATTTTCTGTTGTTTTCGTTCATTTGCATAGTTACTGGTTTCGCATTAGGGGCTGAGTTACTATGTCCTCCCTTAATACTAGCTAATAAAATCAAGGAATTAAAACAAAATGGATTACTGGAAGGAAGTTTTTTTGGTGTTTTCAATCTCTTTATTAAACTTTCACTTGCACTTTCATCTGGTACGATCTTACCAATAATCTCATACTACGGTTACACCACGTCCGGGCCTTCATCTGCTTTCTCACTAAATTTACTGCAATTCCTCTATGCCGGTCTGCCGTGTTTTTTAAAGCTTGTATGTTTAATTTGTATTTTTAAATTTTTAAATCAACAAAGAGGTAATAAATGAAGTCATTTTCAAAAATCTTTTTCATCTTATTTGCATTGATTCAATTATCAAGTTGTGCCTTTCAAAATCTTGAAGACTACTCAAATGAAATCCCAAAGTTTGAACTTGAAAATTATTTTGCTGGTAAAACAATAGGCTATGGAGTGGTTCAGCAACGATCAGGAAAAGTATTAAAAAGATTTGTAGTTGAAATTGATGGTAAATTTTCTAACGAAAAAGGAGTGCTTGACGAGAGATTTAAATGGTCTAATGGAGAGGAAGAACAGCGGATTTGGAAATTAAAAAAAATTAGCTCAAATAAATGGACTGGTACGGCTGAAGATGTTGTGGGTGAGGCACAGGGAGAAATCTCTGGTAATTCCCTTAGATGGGCATATACTCTGAAGCTAAAGTTGGATGACAATAGCATCAATGTAAAATTTGATGATTGGATGTACATGATTGATAATAAAGTTCTTATGAATAAAGCAAAATTTAAAAAATTTGGAATAACCCTTGGAGAAGTTACAATTACCTTTATTAAACCTGATTTGATTTAGTAATTTTGTTCTTCAAAAATTTAAATACTCCGCTAAATGATTTCGATTCCAGAAATGTATTAATTTCTGGGGCTTCAAGTGGA
>MDTA01003021.1_pt1 | contig 12484 bp, 13 predicted proteins | sample 811151 | NCBI WGS metagenome assembly MDTA01 (sample SAMN05326648, study PRJNA326480) | marine metagenome | isolation source: seawater | place: Indian Ocean: South | collected 2010
ATAGTACTATTAGCACAATTGGAAGAGTTGCAATAATTAAGAAAATAAATGTTTTTGATAAATAGAAGCTAAATTTTAAAAATTGGTCTCGAAAGTAGACAATAACTGCTAAAAGACTGGCAAAATGAACTGTTATATCAAATATTATTCCTTGATCTGGCCAACCTAGCAATTTGCTTGGCAGCAATAAGTGTGCAGAGCTAGAAATAGGAAGAAATTCAGTAATTGCCTGAATCATGCTTAAAATTATTATTTGTATTATTGAAAGATCATCCATTTATTTTCTTGTAATCAAGCTCTTTTATATAATTTGGATAGTTTGATTCTAAGGCGTTTCCGACGTTATCTAGCACCATTTCTAGAATATTGCTTGCAACTTTACTTTCTTCTAACTTTTTTACGTTATTTGGCTCAGGAATTTCGTTTGAATAGCTTATAAAATCGTAGTTTTCTCGAATTTCTTTAAAGTTTTTGCAATACATCTCCTTTCCATTAACTTCATAGAAATAATCATTTTTATTTCCTTTTATGACTGGAGTCATTGAATCATTATTCCACTTAAGTGCTGAAAGGTTGGAGAATGCGTAAAAATCACAGCTTGTAACTAGTTTAATAGTATCTAAGAAGGTGTATGCTAGTCTAGCACCGGTATATGAGCCAGGACCCGCTGCATAAGCTGCAGAATTTAATTTTTCGAAACTAAAATCAGGAATTTCATCTTTTATTTTGTTTATTTTTTCTATCCAATCATTTTTTTTATCTCTTTCTTTGCTGTAGAAAGAAAAATAGTGCTTTTTATTGTTGTAATTAATAGCAAGATAATGCGTATCTTTTGTTAGATCTATAACCAGAATATTCAATGCGAAATGACTTTCCGTATATCTTCTGTGACTTCTTCTAGGGCTTTAGAAGCATCAATTTCGTAAAAACTTATGTCTTTACTACTATAAAAGCTTAAAAGTGGCTCAGTCTCATTATAATAGACCTTAAGACGCTTTTTAATGACATCAGGATGATCGTCTTCTCTTTGAATAAGAGTTTCGCCAGTCAAATCATCTTTTCCCTCGACTTTTGGTGGATTGTGAGCAATATGGTAAGACCTTCCCGATGATAAATGTACTCTTCTGCCTGACATTCTCTCAATTATTTCATTTTCAGATATCTTTAGAAATAAAATCAGGTTGATTTCAACTTTAGCTTCATCCAATGCCTTTGCTTGATCTAAATTTCTTGGAAAACCATCAAGCAAAAAGCCATTTTCACAATCTCTTTGGTTTATCCTCTCTACCAACATCTGGATTATGATGTTGTCTGGTACTAATCTTCCTGTAGCTAGATACTCTTGCACTTTTTTACCTAGATCTGTTTCGGCCCTACTAACCTCTCTCATCATTGCTCCAGTTGAAACATTTGCTATTCCTTGTTCTCTCTGAATTATCTCAGCTTGTGTTCCCTTCCCAGCACCAGGCATTCCCAATAGTATTAAATTCATTTTTCTAGAACTACAAAAGACAAAGTATAACTATCTGTATTTGTGATTGATAGGTGGCAATCCAAATCTTTCAAGCTGTTTGAAATCAAGCTCGGTTTACCAAGATTATTTTTTTTAAGTGTAATATCAGAAGGATATATCTCTCTAAAGCCTGAACCAAGGGCCTTTACTAGTGCTTCTTTTGAAGCAAAGGAGGAACATAAGAAATTTATTTTTTTTTCTTCTGACAGTTCATAAAAAATTTTATGCTCTTCCACAGAAAGAATTTTCTTTAAAAATCTTTCTTTATACTTGGAATAGATATTTTTGACTTTTTCTTTGTAAATTAAATCTGTGCCAATACCTAGGATCATCTAAAAAAAACTCTACTTTTTATGTTCAATTCTTCAAAATAATATTCAATAGCTTTCCTGTTAATTTCTTTACTAAGCTTTAGCGCTTCTGCAGAAAAATTTCTATTCCCTATTTCTGTAATAATTTTACCATCATAGCCATCATTACTCTCCCTAAAGCCACTTTGAGGGCTATATTTATATTTTTTATCGCTACTTATCTCTTTGCCAGAATCAAGATCATTAAAAAAGTCAATTTGATAGCCAAGATTCTTGAGAATGTCTAATTCAAAATTTCTTAATATTGGTTCAACATTTTCCTTAATTTTTAACTCCTCAATACATTTCTTATAAAACTTAAATAGTTCGTTAGATTCCTCTGATTGCACTAATAAAAAATTCATAAGCTCATTGATGTAAAAAGCAGAATATAAGCTCTCTTTGCAAAAAAAATCTTGATAGGGCTCAGTTGCCTCAGCAAGATATAGTGTCTTCAAGTCACTCCTTCCTCTAAAGTCAATATTCAACAATTGAAATGGTTCAAGATAGCCAGAAAATTTTGATTTCTTTCTTTTTGCACCCTTAGCAACTGCATTTATTTTTCCTGCTTTTCTACACAGAAAAGTAACAATTAAACTCGTCTCTTTGTAAGGTCTAGTATGAATAACAAATGCTTCTTGTAAATTTGATTGCATTAATTTTTGATTCCAAAACTTTCAAGAGTTATAGGGTTATTAATCCAATTTTTCTTGACCTTACACCATAGACTTAAAAAAACTTTCTTTTTGTATTTTTCTTCTAAATCAATTCTAGCTTTTGTGCCAATAGATTTTATCTTTGTGCCTTCCTCGCCTATGACTATTTTTTTTTGACTCTCTTTAGCAACATAAATAGTTGCATCTAAATTTATTTGATTATGTTGATCTTCAAATACATCTAGAACTACTGCTGTTTGATACGGTAGCTCATCTCCAAGCAACCTGATAATTTTTTCTCTTATTATTTCAGTTATCTCAAATGTTTGGCTCTGAAAGTCAAAACCTTCTTCTGGGTAGAAAAAATCATTTTCTGGAATAAGTTTTTCTAGTTCATCTTGAACAATATTTAAACCCTCATTTTTCTTCGAGGATATAGGAATTATGCTATCAAAACCTTCCTTCAAAAAAGTTTTTTCAACAAATGGAAATAATTCATTTTTATTTTTAAGAAGGTCAATTTTGTTAATAAGTAAAATTTTTTTTGCTTTTGAGCTTTTAACTATTTCTAATGTCTCCTTATCAATAGCATCAAATTTTGTCCCCGAGATCATAAACAAAATTACATCGACATCGTGAATAACCTCCTGAGGCTTCTTTCTTAGAATTTTATTAATAGTATTTTCCGTTTTTTTGTGGGTTCCAGGCGTATCAATAAAAATAGTTTGACAATTTTTAGTTGATTTTACAGCGTAAATATTTGATCTGGTGGTTTGAGATTTCTTGGATGTGATTGAAACCTTTTTGTCTAAAAAATTATTTAGGAAAGTGGATTTACCTACATTGGTCTTTCCAATAATTGTTGCATAGCCACACCTTTTCATTACTCAACTTTTCCTACTCTAGAAAAGTTCGGCCACTCACCTGATTTCCATGATAACCAGATATAGTCTGCTCTACCCCAGATTGATTCTTCACTAATAACCCCCCAAGATCTACTATCATTTGAATTATCTCTATTATCTCCAACAACAAAATACATCCCTTCAGGTACAGTCCATTTTTTATCTTCTGCTGTTTTCTGCATATGTCTTATTAGGTATTCGTTATCATTATTGTTTTCAGTTAATAGCTCTGCTCCAAATTGATCTATTGCAATAAAGTCTTGGTTGTAAACTTCTCCGTTTATGTAAAATCTTTTATTTTGGTAACTAATTTTATCTCCACCTTTTGCAATTACTCTTTTAACAAAGGGTACTGTAGGCTTATGAGGAGGAAAAAATACTACAATTTCTCCTACCTCTGGCCCTTTTGAAAATATTTTATTTCTTCCTGTAAAGGGAATTTCTATTCCATATGCATTTCTATTAACTAAAACAAAATCGCCTACTTCAAGATTAGGTCTCATTGAGCCTGATGGTATCTGCCAGGGCTCATAAACATAACCTCTTATAAAAAAGACTAAGAAAATGCTTAGAAACCATCCTCTACTCTCTTTTATAATTGTTTTATGACCTCTAGTGATTGCGAACACTAATATTCCAAAAGAGAAGATGCTGTAAAAGGCTAAAAGATCTCCGATATTCCATTGCTTAACAAACAATATTCCAATTATTAGTATTGATATAAAAAGTCCTAACCTTTGCAGATTTCTATGTAATTTCTCAGAGAAATTTTCAGTAATAACCGTCCAGTACCAATGTATAGCAATACTGCAAACTATTAGATTAAGAACTATAAAAACTGGTAAATTTGCTATTGGTTCAATGATGTTAAAAAAAGTACTCATTTATTTTTTTCGGTAGAAAGGAAGCTTAAAAAAGCTTCTTGAGGTAATGCGACCTTGCCAATTTGTTTCATTTTCTTTTTTCCAGCTTTTTGTTTTTCGAGAAGTTTTTTCTTTCTAGTAACATCTCCACCATATAGTTTAGCAGTTACATTTTTTCTGAAAGCTTTAACACTCTCTCTGGCAATAATTTTGCTGCCCAACATTATTTGTATTGGTATTTCGAACATTTGTCTTGGAATTACTTCTCTAAGTCTCCTTGCAATCTCTCTTCCTTTTCTTTGTGCATCAGATTTATGCATTATTGACGATAAAGAGTCTACAACCAAACCATTAACCGCAACATCGACTTTTACTAAATCAGCTTTTTGATACCGGTCAAAAACAAAATCTACTGATGCATAGCCTTGGCTCTTAGATTTAAGTAAGTCAAAAAAATCCATCACAATTTCAGATAAAGGCAGTTCAAATATTATTGATACTTGTCCTCCTAAATATTGCAGATCTTTCTGAACTCCTCTTTTAGCCATTGCTAACTCGATTACATCTCCAACATATTTGTCAGGACACAGAATAGTAGATTTTATGATTGGTTCTCTTATTTCTTCAATCTCATTTCTAGTTGGTAGTTCTGCTGGAGAGCTTATTAATGAATTTTCGCCATTGGTCCTAAGAATCTCATATGCAACGCTTGGTGCTGTAGTAATTAAATCTAAATTATATTCACGCTCGAGTCTCTCTTTAATAACTTCCATGTGTAGCGTTCCTAGAAATCCACACCTGAAACCACTACCTAAAATTTCTGAGTTTTCAGGCTCAAAAACAAGAGAGGCATCATTTAGATTCAATTTTTGCAATGCTTCTCTAAAGGCTTGATAATCATTAGACTCTATAGGAAAAAAAGATGCGAATACTTGAGGCTTCACTTCTTCAAAACCTTCCAATTGTTTTGTTTTCGGGTTTTTTGCTGAAATTAAAGTATCGCCAACAGGAACTGACTTTAAATCTTTAACATTTGCTACTAAATAACCAACTTCTCCTTGGGATAAATGCTCACATGTTTCTTTTTTTGGTGTAAATTTTCCTATAGATTCTGCAGTAAATGTTTGCCCAGTCGATTTAACAATAAATTTTTCTCCTCTATTAAGGCTTCCACTAAAAATTCTTACCAATGAAATAACACCTAAAAAATTGTCATACCAAGAATCAATAATCAATGCTTGTAAATTTTTTTCGGAAGTTTCTTTTGGAGGTGGAATTTTATGCGCAATTTGCTTCATAAGATCACTTAAACCTGTTCCATCTTTTGCACTAACTGATAAAGCATCAGATGCATCTATACCTATGATTTCCTCTATTTCCTTTTTAACTCGATCTGGTTCTGATTGAGGCAAGTCAATTTTATTTATGACAGGTATGACTTCAAGCCCTAGATCAATTGCCTTATAGCAAGTTGAAAGTGTTTGGGCTTCAACTCCTTGAGATCCATCAACAACAAGCAAGGCTCCCTCACATGCTGCTAGAGATCTAGATACTTCGTATGAGAAATCAACATGTCCAGGAGTATCTATAAGATTGAATTGATAGTCTTTATCATCTTTATAGCTCAAAGCTACCGATTGAGCTTTTATTGTTATTCCTCTTTCTCTTTCAAGTTCTAATGTGTCTAGAACTTGTGATTTCATTTCACGTTTTGATAATCCTCCACAAAACTCTATTATTCGATCCGATAAAGTAGATTTCCCATGATCAATGTGGGCAATAATTGAAAAATTTCTTATTTTATTCAACTTCAACAGGCTCAAATATATTGGCTCCCTCTCGGGTACCAATTATAAGAATTATGTCGCCTGTATCAAACGATTCAAGTGAACTCTCGAAATCTTGAATGGAATTTATATCAAATGATGTATTTCCTGACTTAATTTTAGTGATTATATCACCTCTAAAAATTACTCCATAAGCTGGGGAATTAGGCATTACTTGAAGGACTCTAACACCTTCTTCGGTGCTTGATCGTGTTCTTTCATCAGAAAGCTCCCCCAGCATTATGCCTAATGGATAAGTTGTTTCTGTTTTTGTATCTACGGGCTTAACCTCTGTCTGTGTGATCGGTAAAACACCAATTTTAATTGTTTGAGTAACATATTTTCCGTCTCTGAAGATTTTTACTCTTACGGTTTTTCCTGGCTTAATTCTGCCCACAGTGTGCTGTAAATCATGGAAGTATACGATTTCATTGCCATCAAGTTCTACAATAACATCACCAGGTTTTATGCCTCCAGAATCTGCAGCTTCACCTTTTACAACAGCTCTAACTAATGCTCCTATGGGTTTATTCATACCAAGAGCCTCTGCGAGATCACTAGAAACCTCTCCTCCTTGAACACCCAAATAACCTCTTGATACTATTCCTGATTCTTTAAGCTGTTCAACTACTTCCATAGCAACATTCATTGGAATAGCAAAAGCCAAGCCTTCGTTACCTCCAGATCGCGAATAGATTTGAGAGTTTATGCCGATTACTTCGCCTTCCAAATTGAAAAGAGGTCCGCCTGAATTTCCTCTATTTACAGCAGCATCTGTTTGGATGTATGGAACATAATTACCTATTCCCTCTCCAGTCCGACTCCCTCTTCCAGTAGCACTTATGATTCCAAAAGTCACTGAAAAATCAAAATTATATGGAGAACCAATCGCAATAACTCCATCTCCTTGCTCCATTTTATCGGAATCACCAATTTTTACAGGAATGAAATTCTTTGAACTAATTTTAAGTAATGCTATATCGCTTAGTTCATCTGTACCAATGATTTCAGCTTTAAACTCTCTTCTGTCAAGGAACCTTACTATAACTTCTTGCGCTCCTTGAACAACATGAAAGTTTGTCAGAATGTAACCATCTTCAGACAAAACAAAACCAGAACCAGTACTAATTGCTTCTCTATCAGGCATACTTTGTTCAGGGAATGGAGGAAATGGAATTCCCCATTCTCTAAAAAGTTCTTCAGGAAAATTTCCAAAAGATCTAGTAGATGAAGATATTTTTCTTGTTGCCTGAATATTTACAACCGAGTCAGATTGCTCTTTTACTAGATCAGAGAAGTCAAATTCGTGTGTAGAAATGGTAGAAATAAAGAAGAATAATGCGATTACAAATTTTTTCATTTAATAATGTTATTTACTTGGTTGTATAGAATCTAATATTTTTATTCCAGATTCAACATCTATGTCACCAAAAATAGCAATAGTATGAGCTTTATCACCATGGACATGTGTTTTCTTTAACAGAACAAAATTTCCACTCTTATAAACTCCATCTGGAAGGTTAGAAGTATTTGGATTATTTATAAAAATAGAGAATCCCTTGTTTTTTGATCTATGTGTAAACTTATTTCTGACTCTATTGTCACTACTGAATCCTGAAGGAATCCATTTTGGAGTGTAAGCAACAGGAATTACATTCGAATCAATATTTGGGGAATAATGTCTCGAAGCAAATTGTAAAATTTCATCATTCTTAATGCTCTCTAAAGTTTCTTTTGCTTCAGGGGAAGAGATAGTTTGGGCTATTAACTGGCTGCTATTATTGCTCTTTGATTCATTGCTTAAAGCTGTGCTGAGCACGGAGTAACTCAGAATTGCGCCGACAGAAAAAACTGTAATTGGTAGAATTAATCTCTGAGTGAATATCTCTAAAAGCTTTCCTAGGGATAAATTCCCTATTTGGGCTTTGAAGCCAATTGATTTTAAATCTCGAGACGTTTCACTTAATTCGATCAATTTAAAATATAGGTCTTTAAGATCTTTGTCTTCTTCCATTTCTCTTAAAAGAATTTTTACTTCACTTTGCTCAAGTTCACCATCAATAAATGATGAGATTCTCCTAAAATTTAAATCTGATACATTATTCATATTTGTTCCTGCAAATTATCTATTAAATATTTTCTGGCTCTAAAGATTCTTGACCTAACTGTGCCAACTGGAACTCCTGTTATATTGGCTATCTCTTCATAGTTTTTTGAATCGACCTCACAAAGAACATATGCAGTTCTTTGCTCTTCTGGCACTTCATCTAGTAATTTATTAACGATATTGAAAAGTTCTTTACTCTCTAAATCTTTTTCAATATTTTCAGCGGCTGTAATATTGCTCTCAAATATCTCATCAATTTGATTTTCCCGTGAAGTATTTATCTTAGTTATTGCTAGATTGAATCCAATTCTATAAAGCCAGGTGTAAAAATTAGAATTCCCTTTGAATGTGCCTATTTTTTCCCATGCTCTTAAAAAAGCTTGTTGGACAATGTCCTCAGTTTCATGATAATTTCTTAAAATCTTAAATAGTGAATGATGTAGCCTGGTTTTAAAAGTTGTAAATAATATTTCAAATGCATTTGAATCTCCATTTTGAGAGAGCTCGACTAGTTGTGCTTCATTATTTCTTTTCATCAATCTATTTGATAATTCTATGATTAATAAGTTCCATTATTGTATGTATCTTTTTATGTTTGGAAATTTTTCTTTAAATTTCAAAGTATCCTTAAATAAAATGTCAAACAAGTCTTGATCATTTAGATCAAGAAGTTCTTCTAGTTCATTCTTCTCATCGACTGACAGATTTTTATAGTTACACAAAATTTTATTTATGATTTGAGTTGTTTCCTTAATACCCCTTCTTGCTTTAAAATTTAATTTTTTAAGAATAATGTCTTCTTCCATAATAAATTACTATCAACTAGAAAATTATACCGCTATTAGCGTAAAAGGGCCTAATTCACGAGAGTTATTGCAAGGTCAGGTTAGTTGTGATCTAGATGAAAAGAAGGATTTCTATGAAGGAATTTTTTGTGATGAAAAAGGCTACGTAATTACAAATTCTACAATTTTTAATGATGAAAACTTTCAGATATTGGTCAAAAGCTCTGTAAGCGTTATTCTGCAGAATGAATTAAATAAATTTGGAAAATTTTATGGTTGTGAGATAGATGCTAAAAAAGTTGAAGTATACGGAAGGCAACAAAATGGAAGATTAGAGAAATTTTTTGGAAGAAAAGATACTAACTTAGGCTCAAATGAATGGGACAAAGCATGTATGTTGAATTTTTCATTTGATGTAGATGATCTTATTTCAGGAAAGTTTCGAGCTAATGAAATGGGCTATGATCTAAATAAATATGTCTCTTATGAAAAAGGCTGCTATAGAGGGCAGGAAATTATAGCTCGTTTAACTTATCTTGGAAAAAAGAGTAAGAAAGCTGTGATTTTCAAATCTGATTATCAAGAAATTTTTAATTCAGATAAAAGATCAATAGGGAAAAAAATATTTGAAATAAAATTAAATGGTGAGGAATATTCACAATTTTTTGTTGAAAATACCTCTTTTTATTCAAATGGACTAGAAATTACTCCAGTGACCAGTCAATGGGATCTAGACCAAGAGAAATAAGCTTATTGTTTGCTTTAGAAAAATGTTTGCAGCCAAAAAATCCTGAATTAGCTGAAAAGGGAGATGGATGTGCTGCTTCAAGAATAAAATTGCCATTGCTTATCAATTCTTTTTTTTGTTTAGCATAATTTCCCCAGAGCATAAAAATAATATTTTTTTTATTTTGAATTACTCTTACCGCCCTATCGGTAAATATTTCCCATCCTATTTTAGAATGAGAGCCAGCTTTGCCTTCAATAACAGACAAAGATGAGTTAAGAAGCAAAACTCCTTGATGTGCCCATTTTGATAAATCACCTTTATCGTTTTTTATACCAAGATCATTGAAAATTTCTTTGAAAATATTTTTCAAGGATGGAGGTAATTTCTGATTATTGCTCACTGAAAATGCAAGACCATTTGCAGTGCCTGGAGTATGATATGGATCTTGCCCTAGTATCACAACTTTTACTTTGTCATAAGGGCAAATCTCAAATGCTCTAAAAAAATTTTTTGGCAGAGGATATATATTGTTGCCAGAACTATGATCAGAAATTAAAGTTTTTTTTATGCTCTCGAAATAATCTTTTTTTGTTTCTGTGTCTATAAAATCATTCCAATTTTTTGGGTCTTTCATGAAGGTAAAAATAACACATTTTTTTATCCACAGAAACTGTGGATAACTTTGGGGAAAAGAACCTCAGAATTAACCAAAGCCCTTAAAAGAAAATGCTTTCAAAAGATTTGTCTAAAAATTGATCAATATAAATATGTCCAGTATTTAAAAGGGATTCAGAGGTCTAATGTGAACAGATTGTGACAAACTTATAAAAAAAGCTTTAAGAATGTGGTTGTGAAACTTGTTGTGAGAAAAGCAATACTTTTTGTTAAAAAAAAGTGTGTTTTTTTAGTAGCAAAGTCTTGCATTTGAAACACCCTTGATTTTCTCTAGCTCACAGACAATATTATTATCAATTTTATCATCTGTATCTATAATATTGCATGCCAAATTTCCTCTACTTTTGTTAACAAATTCTGAGATATTTATTTTATTCTTTGCTAAACACTCTGCTATTTTACTTATTATTCCTGGTTCATTTTTATTTGTAATAAATATTCTGTGTTGGCCAAATTTTTCTGAAGATATGTTTGGAAAATTAACGCTATTCACTATCTTGCCATATTCTAAAAAATCAGAAATTTGTTGGCATGCCATAACCGCGCAATTTATCTCACTTTCTTTTGTGCTTGCTCCTAGATGAGGAAAAATTATTACATCATTTTTTAGATTGGTCCTTTTTAATAAATCTTTAGTTGGAAAGTCTGTAACATACTTGAGTATTTTTCTGCTATCAAGATGCTCTATTAAGTGCTGTTCATCAACAATTTCCCCTCTAGAAAAATTTATTAGAACTGCGTTTTCGTTTAATAAGCTTAATTTGTCATTGTTGATGATTTTTTTTGTTTTTTCATTTAGTGGTATATGCAAAGAGACATAATCTGCCCCATTCAAGCAACTATCCATAGAGTCAAACCTTTCTAAGCTGCTAGGTAAACCAAGGGCAGTGTCCACTGTTAGTCCAGGATCATATGCTTGAACTTTCATGCCTAAAGTAATTGCCTGTTCTGCAACCATTGAACCAATTGCACCAAGCCCAATAACACTCAATTTTTTTCCTCTCACCTCTTCTCCAACAAACTCTTTCTTCATGTTTTCAATTTTTGAATTTATTTCTTCATCATCCATACTTTCTATTTCTAGACTATCCAAATTTCTATTACCAGAAACAAGATCTCTTTTTGAAAGAATCAGTGCACAAACTACCATTTCTTTGACAGCATTCGCATTAGCACCTGGGGTATTGAAAACTACCACACCTTTTTCAGAACAATTATTTATATTTATATTGTTCGTACCAGCTCCTGCACGAGCTATTGCATGTAATGAATTATCAACTTCAAGTGCTTGCAGATTATGGCTTCTTAGAACAATTCCGGAAACATTACTCTGATCCGATGTTAATTCGAATTTTTTGTCCTCTAGAAGTTTTAAACCCTCTTCTGCTATATTGTTTAAAATTTGTAATTTCATGAATTTAGAGATTTTTTAAGAATACACATTTAAACCTATTATTTAAACGTAATTCATCAAATAATACCCAATTTATCCATAAGTTTTCAACAAGTAAAACCCAGTATATTGTGGATAAAATTAAAAATAACACAATATATTGTGTTGAAATGCTTGAATGTATTCTTATTCTGTTGAAGAATACAGTATCTATGGAACAACAAGTAAGACAAGAAAAAAAAGAAGAGGCAATAGAAGTTTCACCTAATCTAGTTATGGCTCCAGGAAAGATGAGAGTTATAAAAAGAAATGGGAAAGTTGTTGCCTTTGACGAAGAAAAAATAAAGGTAGCAATCATGAAAGCCTTCCTTGAAGTAGAGGGAGGAACAGCTGCAGGATCATCTCGTATTCATGATGAGGTAGAAAAAATGACTGCAGATATAGTTGCTAGATCAAAAGGCAGGCTACCTTCCGGTGGGACTATTCACATAGAGGAACTCCAAGATCTCGTTGAGATCCAGCTCATGCGTAATGAACATCACAAAGTTGCAAGAGCATATGTTCTTTACAGGGAGGCAAGAAATAATGAAAGGCCAGATGAAAGCGAAACAGTAGCTGTTGAAAAAAATATCGAAGATGTAGTTGATGCGTCAGTGAAAAAAGCCTGTAGTGGTTTGGAAA
>MDTA01075192.1_pt1 | contig 12484 bp, 10 predicted proteins | sample 811151 | NCBI WGS metagenome assembly MDTA01 (sample SAMN05326648, study PRJNA326480) | marine metagenome | isolation source: seawater | place: Indian Ocean: South | collected 2010
ATTTATAACATGAAATTGAGCTACTTGATTCTCAATAGCTTTTCTAATCATACTATTTTCGATAAAAATATTAATTAAATCAGGAACTGGAGTAATTACTGCAATTTTCTTCAATCTAACAATCCTTCCATTGGTACAATGATAATATTCCCTTTCTCATAATCAAAACCTTTGATTACTTCTGGGATTATTGGAATAAGGTATTCTTTAGATTCAGACTGAATCAAATAAACATCATTACTTGGTAACCACATCACATCTTTAAGTATTCCAACAAAATCTCCATTATCTGTCATAACATTATAGCCTAAAAGATTTTTACTTATCATATTTATTTTATCATTTGCATTTGCCTGCGCATATAAGGTTTTTCCTATAATCCCTTTAGCTGCAATTACTGAATCTATGCCTTTAAATTTAAATTGTCTCTTCTTACCCTCACCAAAAATTAATTCCAGCAAAATTTCCTCAGACTTCTCTAATGTATTACCTAGCATCAATTGTTTTTGCTGTATATACTCATCGAAGTATCTTGATAAAGGTCGTAACTTAACATTACCAGTAAATCCAGATATGCTTGTTATTTTTGCAATAGGATGAATACTACTTTTCATCTAATCTATAACATCTAATCTAGCACGTTTTCCACCTTGTTTCGCATTTATTGCAAAAACTAAAGTACGTATAGCAGAAATATTTCTACCACTTTTACCTATAACCTTTCCATAATCACCTTCACCTACAGTCAATTCATAGATTACACGTTGTTCTGTTTCTACAATATCAACTTTTACCTCATCTGGCTTATCAACTAATAGTTTAATTGCCATTTCAATGAACTCTAACATAACATCCTCCATTGTTTAATAATGATAATGTAAATTATTCTTCTTCATTAGAGGCTTTCTCTGAATCCTCTATTGAAGCTTGCTTTTCATTTTCATTATCCATTTTTTCGGAATTTACAGCTTCCACTACTTTAGATGAAGATTTACTATCTTCATCTAAATTCTCTATTTTTTTCTCATCATTTTTTTCTTTGGTTTTTTCTTTTTCTTGTTTTTCAGCGTTTTCTATACGCTTTTTTAATACATCTTCACGATTCAATTCCCATTTTTTCATCTCTTTATCAATTTCAGATTTATTTAATCCTTTTTTCATAAGATGCCAATAATGAGCAATACCTGAATGACGTAATATTTTTTTTGCAGCCTTTGTTGGTTCAGCCCCTTCTGACAACCAGTGTATTATACGTTCATCTTTTAATTCAAATTGCTTATTTGAATCGAGGGGATTATACCAACCCAATTCTTCTATTGCAGCACCATCACGTCTATTTCTAGCATCCATTATAACCATACGATAAAATGGTCTGTTTCTACGTCCAATACGTTTCAATCTTATTTTTGTCGCCAATTTAATTCTCCTTATTTAAAATTTTCTGGAACCTTGTAGTATTTTCAAAAAATTTTTATTTTTATAATTTTTCATTTTTTTCACAGCTTTTTTCATATTATCAAATTGTTTAAGCAGCATATTTACCTCTTGTAGTGATCTACCACTACCTTTTGATATACGTAATCTACGGCTTCCATTAATAATTTTAGGACTTTTCCTTTCATTTTTTGTCATCGAATTAATGATTGCTTCTGTCCAACCTAATTGACGATTGTCCATATTCATTTGTTTAAATTTATTACTATTCATACCTGGCATTAAATTAATTAATTCTTTAATAGAGCCCATATTTTTTAATTGCTGAAGTTGACTGTGGAAATCATCAAAATCAAAAGAATCAGTAATAATTTTTTCATTTATCTTCTTTACACTGTTTATATCTAAAGACCGTTGCGCTTTTTCTACGATAGAAACTATGTCACCAAGACCTAAAATACGATCTGCAATTCTTTCTGAATCAAATAATTCAAGACCTTCAATAGATTCTGAATTGCCTATGAATTTTATAGGTAAACCGGTTACTTCTCTTAACGATACTGCAGCACCTCCTCTTGAATCACCATCCATTTTCGTTAGAATTGTTCCTGTTAATGGTAATAATTTATAAAAAGGTAAAATTGAGTTTACTGCATCCTGACCTGTCATACCATCTGCAATAAAAAGTAATTCATCTGGATTACAAAAAGAAACTATATCTTTTATTTCATTCATCATATGTTCGTCAATATGTAATCGGCCTGCAGTATCTATTATAATTACATCATTTTTTGATGATTTTGCTTTTGCTATGCCTCTGCGACATATTTCAATTGGGTTATCAATATCTTCGCTGTATACCGGAATATTTATATTATCACCAAGTTTATGAAGCTGAGTGATTGCAGCTGGCCTATGTATATCTGCACCTATCATCAAAACAGATTTTCCAGAATTTTTTAATTTAAAAGCTAATTTTGCAGTAGTTGTAGTTTTTCCAGTACCTTGTAAACCAACAAGAATTATAATTGATGGATTATTTTTATGTATGAGGTTTTGTTTTTCAGCACCTAGCAATATTACTAATTCATCTCTTATTATTTTGACAAATTGCTCACCAGGCTTAATTGATTTTAATACCTTTATCCCTTGTGCTTTTTTTTCAACTTTCCCAACAAAGGATTTTACTACTTTAAAATTAACATCGGCATCTATAAGAGCTCTGCGAACCATCCGTACTGACTCACTTATATTTGAATCAGTTATTTTACCTAATCCACGAATATTCCTAAATATTAATTGAAATTCTTCAGCTATCTGCCCAAACATCGTATAAATAATAATGGTTTACACAAAAATTATAATATTATCTTTATTAAATAAAAGTTTTCTTTGAGTTTTATTTGAGTATAATTAATGATTAGTTTTTGCATATAAATTAATATTTTTTATTCTATAATAATTGAAAATGCATGAAATAAATCTAAGAGTGATAATTATTGGTCTGCTCCTATCAGTAATAATGGGTTCTGCTAATGTCTACTTAGGGCTTAAAGCGGGTATGACTGTATCAGCTTCTATACCAGCAGCAGTATTAGGCATGCTTATTCTTCGTTTTATTAGAAAAAGAAATAAAGAATCAGATGATGGATTTGTTCTTGAAGCAAATCAAATCCAAACATCTGCATCTGCAGGTGAATCTCTAGCTGCTGGAATAATTTTTACAATGCCAGCACTTATCATCATTGGTGCATGGGAAAGTTTTAATATGACCTTAACAACCCTAATCGCATTTACTGGTGGACTATTGGGTATTTTATTTATGATTCCAATGAGACAAGTTTTTATAGTATCTAATGATCACAACCTAAAATACCCTGAGGGCTTAGCGTGTGCATCAGTACTTGATGTTGGTAAGGATGAAGGTAGTCAAAATAAGGCTATGCATATCATTAATGGTACCTTAATAGGTGGACTATTTAAGGCACTAATTTCCTATGCAGGTATTTTGAAAGATATTCTTGAAAGTGCATTTATCAATAGTAATAGGGTATTTTATTTTGGTGGAGATATATCTCCCGCATTGATTGCAGTTGGATATATAGTAAGGCTCAATGTCGCCGTGTTAATCTTTATAGGTGGTTTCTTAGGTTGGTTAATTGGGATACCTATTCTAAGCTATGGCCTAGAATATAATTCTACGCCATTAGATTACGCATGGAATCTTTGGTCTACTGAAATTAGATATGTGGGTGTTGGCACAATGGTCATAGGAGGTGTTGCCTCAATTTTCAAGGTAAGGAGAGGCTTAGTTGATGCAATTATAATTCTATTCAATAATAAAAATACAAATAAAAGTAATTTATCTGATAAAGAACGCAATATTTCATCAAAAGCGATTAATATTTTATCAATAATGACAATCATATTGATTTTTTCAATATACTTCTATATAACAACAAACATTACTATTGCAATTGCTACAACATTTATAATGATAATTATGGCATTCTTTTTTACAGCTGTAGCATCATATATAGTTGGCCTTGTTGGGAACTCTAATTCTCCAGTTTCAGGTATGACGATTACAACTGTATTGTTCACTGGGGGGATTCTTTATATTTTTGGATTTTCAGGAACTGAAGGAATGATTGCAACCCTCGGAGTTGCAGCAATTGTTTGTTGCGCTGCATGTACATCAGGGGATGTATGTAATGACCTTAAAACAGGTCAGATAGTTGGCGCCAGTCCCTATAAGCAACAAATAATGCAAATCATGGGAGTAGCTATTGCATCTTTAATAATGGCACCAATATTACAACTGCTTCATGAGAATACTCCTGGAGGCATTGGCGGAAAACAATTATCTGCTCCTCAAGCTGGACTCTTTGCCAGCCTTGTTAATGGATTTTTTGGGAATGGTAATATTCCTTGGGATATGATAGAAATAGGGATAGTAATTGGTCTTTTAATTTTAGTTATCGATGCTTTATTAGAATATAAAAACTATAATTTCCGTCTTCATTTAATGCCTATAGCAGTAGGTATTTATCTACCCTTTGGCCTTTCTACTCCAATTTTAGCTGGAGGACTTATTTCTTATTTCATTCAAAATAAGAAAAAACATAGATTAAATCCAGAAAAGACTATAGATAGCGGGATACTTCTCTCTTCAGGATTGATAGCTGGCGAATCACTTATGGGATTGCTTTTAGCATTTTTGGCAAGCTTAGGTATTAATAATCTAAATCTTGGAATTTCATCAGAATTATCTAATGTATTAACTCTTTTCAGCATATTATTTATTATCTCCTGGCTATTTTACAATGCTAAGGAAAATTAGATTTCACTATAATTTTTCATTAAAAATTTACTTTTTAATAACTGTAATTTTTTGCTCATTTCTCTCTCCATTTTCGTCATAAATTAATAGTAGATATACACCTGTAGATACATAATCACCTTCTTTATCTTTTCCATTCCAGGACAATTGATCACCATCTATATCAATTCCTTGTGATTTAATGTGGCGAATTACTTTACCATCCAATGAAGTGATTATCATTGAAGAATTATATTTTAGGCCATCAACTATCATAGTCTTTTCTGATGGTATATAAAAAGGACTTGGGAATATTTTTATATTATCATAATCGTTTTTTGGTAAACCATAAGGAATACGCATAATACTAATTCCTTTACTTGTAGCAATATAAGCGAGGTTTTTTTCATGATTGAAATCAATATCTCTTATCTCATCAGATAATAATGGACTATTATTTTCCCTTAAACCATTTATATCAGGCCAATAGGTAGTATTTTCTAATAAAATATGAATTCCCTGAGTAGGAGAATATGTCCATATATTTCCGTTATTATCAATTTTAATACCTGAACCACTACCGAAAGAAATGTTTGGGAAATACGAATTAGAGTTTTCATTGATAATAGGATTGTAATTACTTCGTAAATCAAAATAGTTCAAACCTGTTGGAGTCAGATAGTACAATCTATCTCTGTTACCCATACCTAACGACCACACAGTACCACTATATTCAATAATATGCCATGAAAAGTCTGTTGGGCTGAAAGGATTGCCACTAAAGTCAAGATAATAAATACCTCCATTTGGATAAATACCTAAATTAGCTTCTTCTGCTTGGAAAGCTGATAACCATACTCTATCCCAACTATCAAAAGCAATAGATACTGGTGATTGACTAATTAATGTACTGGTCTCAGATGAACCATAGTGTTTCCAAATACCATTAATTGATCTGACATGTAATGGATTATTACCATTTATGCAATATGGATTTAATATCCATAAATTTCCACTATGATCAAATTCAATATCTAAGGTTATCTGATAAGGCCTTGTATTGCCAGAAGCAGTGTGATAACTCAAATAGGTAGTGTCAATAACTGAAATATTTTCTGGATTATCTACATCAATAATAATTACACCCCCACTCCATCTTGGTGGGTTTCCTAGATAAACTCTTGATCCACGTATTGCACAATACACTAAACCATCTGGGCCTTCTTCTATGTCAGAAATATATTCACCAAAATCATATGGAACAGTATCTCCGATAAAATAATTATAATCATAACTATCTTCGATAGAAAGTGTACCACTAATTTTCACTTCTAGAATATTTCGCCATCCTTTTCCATCATAAATAGATAAACCTTTACCACTACCTGCTATTAGACGACCATCCTCTAGTACTTTAATAGATGAAAAATTTCCAGTTGCTGGAGTGTTTGGCATTAGTTTGTTAAAATAATATGCTCCTGAAACATCTTTATTAATAAATAAAAAACCATTATTTGTTCCTACAACTAATTGATTTTCAAAAAGAAAATTAATTGAATTTATTTGATTACTAGAATGTAAATGAATATCATCATCAGGAAGTTTTCCATAGATATTTGTACCATCACTGAACCAAAGCTCATCATTAACTAAAACAAGATTATCTAAATTTTCTAATTCGTAAGAAAGCTCAATCTTAGTTAAATCATTGGAATCAAGATTATACATATAAAGATTATTTGTAGTGGTAAAAAACAATATTTCTTCCTTTAATTGAATAGATGTTATTGGATTATTGAAGTCTGATATTAATTTACCCCAATTATTTGGGTCTTTCATATTATCAGTCATTTTGCATGAATACAAACCACCACTCATTCCAGTAAAGACCATAGAATCATTTATAGCAAAGCAATTAATGTAACCTGCCTCAATAGTATAATTAACATATGAATCACGGTAATTCCATTTATCATCATGTTTAAATTTCATTAATCCTGTTTCTTGTCCATCTTTAAACAATGCCCAGCAAGTTGAATCACTCATCTTTATGTCTATTATGGAACTTAATCCAAAATCAAAATTATTGACGGTTTTTTTCTTTATTGGATTATATACTTGCAAAAAACCATTTGGATTACTTCCACCAACCCATAAATTCATTTTAAAATCTAATGCAATTGCAGATAGCCCAACACCCATTAAGCCTTCAGTAGTAGTTAATACTTGCGAGCTATCAGAACTGACCATATAGACACCACCACCAGTCGCTGCATACATAATATCATCAATATATACAATATCACTAATACTTAAAATTGATGTTAATGATTTCCATTCCCCCATTCTAGCTTGAGCATTTAATAATGATAACCAAAAAAAGAAAAAAAGATAATAAACATACCTTAAATAATTATTATATATTTCTATAAAATTTCTATTAAAATAATATTTTTTATGAAACAAATTTTTATAACCTTTTTCTTTTGTATTAAAAATATTAATCCCAATTTCTGAGATATGAAACGTTTTATCACTATACTTTTTTTAATCAATATGATTTGGGCTCAAAAGAAGATTCCATTTACAATTGATGTTCGACCTAGGATTATTGATGATGCAAAAACTTTAGTAAATGTTGAAGTAATCAATAATGTTGGAAGACCCGTAGATTACCTTGAGGGATTTATATCTGAATTTTCCAATGAAAATGTACTTTTAGGGGAAGAAAGAATGGTGCTGATATATAATTACGAGCCTGCTCTTCAAACAGGTTTCTCAACTACTAAAACTATTTCTTATGAATTAAAAAATGAAATACCATCAAAATATAAATTTAATATATCTAAAGTAAAATTTGCAGGAGAGAATCGTGTATTTGCTTGGCACCCAAAATCAGGGTTCATTCGAATTGATTAAGTTTTTTCTCACTATGTTTAATCCACTTATCCTCTAACAACCTACTATAGTTAAGAGTGTCTAAATCTAATATCAAATCATTAATCCATCTTCTAGTAGATTGGATAAAAAAATCAATGTTTTGTTTTGGTATTCTTTCAGCATACATATTTGAAATTATAATTGCTGACGGAAGTGGTATGTAACTATTTAAAGGATCTTGATAAAAATAATCAATATTTTTTATTAATTCTCTATTCGATAAATAATCAACAGTTTCTGAAAACACTTGGTCAGCAAGTTCATGGCTTTCACTCCAAATCTTAAGATATGAAAATAATCGGCCATCCAATGCACCATTGATGTAAGCTATTTTTATTTTATATGCGATATTTTCATTATAATTAGCCTTCTTAATAATTTGATTCCAGTCTCTTCCATCCCAAAATAGTTTATTTTCATTTCCATAAATTATAGAAATACTTAAGAGAAACAATTTTAATGAATTTTTTACAAATATTTCTTTTTTATTAATACTAAACATTATTAACAGAAACAGTTTTAACATTCACGAATTCTAAAATACCATAGCTTGAAAGCTCTCTTCCATATCCTGATTCTTTGACACCACCAAATGGTAATCTTGGATCAGATTTTACAAAATCATTTACAACACATATTCCAGCTTCTAACTTTTTTTTAGCAATTTTTTCACCTTTATCAATATCATCAGTAAAAACAGCTGCGCCTAAGCCAAAAGGAGTTTGATTTGACATCTCTATAGCATTATTTTCATCTTTTGCTTTTATTATGGAGAAAACTGGCCCAAATATTTCTTCATCAAATGCTGGAATGCCAGGCTTAACGTCTGACAATAATGTTATAGGATAGAAAGAGCCTGGTAAATCTGGTATATATCCGCCTAAAATAAGTGATGCTCCCGCATCAACAGACCTCATTACCTGACCATGTACTTCATCTCTAGCATCTTTTGTAACCATAGGACCAATATCTACATTATCCATTGGGTCACCCATAATTTTCTCAGATAATTTTTTTTCTAACATGTCTAAAAATATATTATATAGTCTTTCTACAACAATAATTCTCTTCGCTGAAATACAACTTTGACCTGTATTTAAAATTCTACCACTAATACAAGCTTTTAAAGCAATATCCAAATTAGCATCTTCTAATATGATATATGGGTCACTTCCACCTAATTCTAAAACCGTTTTTTTGATATATTTACCTGCGGTCTCTGCAACAGAGCGTCCTGCAGGCGTGCTCCCAGTCAAAGAGACCGCCTTAATTAAAGGGTTTTTAATAACCTGTTTTACATTTTTTCCTTTAATAGATATATTACGAAAAATATTTGAAGGAAACCCAGCAAGCTGAAAGCATGACTCTATAGAATATGCGCATCCTTGTACATTAGATGAATGTTTTAAAATAGCTCCATTCCCAGCTATCAATGTAGGTATCGCAAATCGAAAGACTTGCCAAAATGGGAAATTCCATGGCATTACACCTAATACGATACCCAATGGTTGATACGTTACATAGCATTTTTCTGAATCACTATCTATTGTTTTATCAGACAGAAATTTTTTAGAATTATTTTGATAATAATCAAAAAGCCAAATACATTTTTCAATTTCACCCTCTGCTTGTAAAAAAGGTTTACCCATTTCATTAGAAATCAAAGAGGATAATTCCCGTTTTTTATCATTTATCGTTGCAGAAAGTTGTTCTAGACAAGATAATCTAAAATCTAAATCTGTTTTGGACCATTTATGCTGATCTAAAGAAGTATCCTCTAAAATTTGCACAACTTGCTCATTTGAATGCTCAGGGTACACTTTTATTTCCTGCGAAGTTGCTGGATTAATTGATACTAATACCATATTTCTAAAATACTAATTTTTTAATTATTTAAGATAATAAAAAAATTGAGTTATTATTTTAAAAAGCTCAATTCTGAAGAGCTTATAAAAACTAAATTAATTATGCTTCTATTTCAGGTTTGAATTTCAGAACGATTGGGTTACTTTGGTCTTTTTCTAAAGGTTCATATTCGGGAACAAGAGACGACAATGATGCTCTAAGCTCATTGTTGTTAAACTCATGTCCAGTCAATTCGCCACCCATTATTCTAGAAGTTATACTTCTCACTTTTCCTTGAGTAAGATTAGGACGAATTTCTAAAATCTTCTCATGTATTGTCTCTTGAACAGATTCCGTATCTAAAACTAGCTGTTCAAATTTCTTTTCGCCTGGTCGAGCACCTATAAAACTAATTGGTATATCTATGTCTGGTTCTAAACCAGAAAGTCTTATTAATTCAGTTGCAATATCAAGAATTTTAATAGGTTGCCCCATATCAAGAGCAAAAATCTCACCACCTTTTCCTATACTACCTGCTTGTAATATTAATTGCGCAGCCTCAGGAACTGACATGAAATATCTTTCCATATCTGGGTCTGTAATAGTAATAGGGCCACCTGCACGTATCTGCTCTTGAAAAATAGGAATAACACTTCCACTACTACCTAATACATTTCCAAATCGTACTGCCATAAAGCGTGTCGAAAATGAGGAATTAGCTCCTTGGCAAATTAATTCTGCTAGCCTCTTTGTAGCGCCCATAACATTTATTGGCTTCACTGCTTTATCAGTACTAACTAAAACAAATTTTTCAACATTATGTTCTAATGATAATTTGACTAAATTAGCTGTACCATGTACATTGGTTTTAATAGCCTCCCAAGGGAAAGCTTCTTGCATGGCTACATGCTTATAAGCTGCAGCATGGAATACTACTTGAGGCTGGTATTCATTAAAGACCTTGCTAAGTATATCTAAATCTCTGATATTTGATAATAAGGGTTTTGTAAGAACATTGGTGACTTTTCCTAATATTTCACGCTCAATCTGAAATAGATTATACTCGCTATTATCTAACATGACCATTAGCGCTGGTTCATAGCGTAAACATTGACGTACTAATTCTGAACCTATACTGCCACCAGAACCAGTTATTAGAATCCTTTTGCCTCGGATATAATTTTTAATTAATTGCTCATCTAATTGAATTTCATTTCGACCCAATAAATCAATAATTGATACTTCCCTCAATTGATTAACAGACAACCTTCCCGACACAACTTCCTCTAATGAAGGTAAAGTTTTAAATGGTTTCCCAGCTTCCTTACATATTTCAATGATATTATATAAATCCTTCCTTGGGGCATTAGGACAACAAATTAAAGCTTCGTCATATCTATCAATAAACTCTGAAAGGTCATTTACCTTACCAAGAACTTCTCTTCTATGAATAAACCTTCCCTTTAAAGATTTTTTATCATCTAAAAACCCAATCGGTATCATTTGATGACGTGAATCACCTATTAATTCTTTACATATAAATTCTCCTGTCTCCCCTGCGCCAATAAGAATCACTCTTTTATGTAATCCAATACTATAAGGTTTATGATTAATCACATGAGAATAAATTATCCTTATTCCAATTCTTGATAAACTAGTGAAAGCAAAGGATAAAATTAAATCTATCATAAAAATCGCCCTTGGGATATCATGAAAACCACGAAAATATCCAATTATCGCTATAACAACCAAAGTACCAAAAGCATTTGCTTTTGTAATATTAAACATATCAATTAGGCTTGTATACCGCCACATCCCTCGATATAGACCAAATAAATAGAATGAGATTAATTTTGCGCAAATGAATAGTAATAGCATCTGGAAGATTTTTTCATCCATTAATAATTCTGGATAAATGAAATCATTTCTTATATAAAGAGCAAAAATAAAGCCACACAATATTGAAATAATATCTGAAAGAACCAGAATCCTTAGATTCCTAGAGGTATCTTCTTGATATTTTCTTTTTGCAACATCCTTTATTTTTAATTCATCAATTATTTCTTGTAATTTTAACTCATTATTATCTTCTATTCTTAATAATCTCATTAATATATAATGACCCATACGTTTTGGAATAAATAAAGAGATTATTGTTATACCAACTAATTTTAAATCTTCAAAAAAGCCTTTCCTATTAACGTAATACTTATCTAAACCAATCTTTACTTTTAGGATATCTTTATAGGGATTTGCAGTATCAATACTTGACCAAATATCTGATTCATTACGAAATAAAATCGATGAATAACATGATAAACCAGGTTTTATATTATTTAAGAAAGTAAAAGTATTCTCATCTACAAACTTAGGAATCTCAGGCCTAGGACCAATGAAAGACATATCGCCTTTAATTATATTTATAAGTTGAGGTAATTCATCAATCTTCGTTTTTCTTAAAAAGTTACCCCATTTATTCGAATTAATATTTTTACCAGTTGCAAATACATTCTTTTCAGGGGCATTATTATCCATAGTCCTAAATTTATAGATAGTAAATTTTTCAAAATATCTACCAACTCTAATTTGTCTAAATATTATAGGATTGCCTTGCACTAGAATGCTAATGAAGGCAATTACTATAAATAAAGGTGACAACCCTATAAGGAACAAAGTTGCTATTAATCTAGAGAGGATTTCCATAGAGTATATTTACGTTATTTTTTTGTTGCTTTCCTAATAATATTTTTCTTAGGTGACACATATCACATACAGAACTGATGTATGCTATTGAAAACTAGTCAATTTTAATAATAATAGGTAAAATTATTTTCCATATTGATTATGAATCTCTAAAATACTATTTATAATATAATTAACATTCTCTCTAGATAAATTAGGATATAGAGGCAAGGAAACAATATTGTTATAGATATTATTAGC
>MDTA01134183.1_pt1 | contig 12484 bp, 11 predicted proteins | sample 811151 | NCBI WGS metagenome assembly MDTA01 (sample SAMN05326648, study PRJNA326480) | marine metagenome | isolation source: seawater | place: Indian Ocean: South | collected 2010
TGATCCACTGGACCCGTTCCTGCTGCCCGATCATGCCAAGCAGGAGTTTGCCCGCTGGATCTCATCCAAGTTCGGTGTCGAGTGGGATGCCACGATCTTCGACGAAGTCGAGTCTCCCGAGGAGGCCTCGGCCGTCGTCATCGACAAGGCTCATGAGCTCTACGCCGAGCGTGAGATCGTGTACCCGGTCGACTTCGTCATGGAGATGACCAACGCGATGCTGCAGCATGATCCTGCAAAGGCCTTGACGCAATTCTGCGGATGGGCAGGCAGCCGCTACGAACTCGACTGGACTCCGGAATCTCTGCCGTCCAGCAATCCGGGTGAGATTCGTGACCATCTGCTGAAGGAGGCGCGGACCTGGGACGATCCAAAACGGTCCGAACGAGTGGATCGCATGCTGGCCGAAGCACGTGACATCGACAGCTTGAACGAGCTGTGTCGACAACAGCTTGGAGCGGGTCTCTCCGAAGAGGAACGTGAGCTCGCGGAGCAGGATCTGCGTGCAGCCGCTCGGGCCAAGTTGGATTCGGTCCTTCGACTGGAAATGCTCCAGTTCGAACGCTGGGTTCTGCTTCAGATCGTGGATGGCGCCTGGAAGGATCATCTGCATTCAATGGATCAGTTGCGAGAATCGATCGGCTATCGAAGTTTCTCGCAGCGGGATCCCCGCATCGAGTACAAGCGGGAGGGTGCCAACCTCTTCGAGGAGATGTACGGAGAGATCCGTGACAAGGTGACCGACCTGATCTTCAAGGCCAAACTGCAGCCTCAGGTCCGACCGCCACAGGCACCTCCGGGTCAGCAGCAGCAGCCTGCAGCGGGTCAGCCATCACCGGCTGCGCAACGACCGCCAGCCCAGCAGCAGGCCCAGCCTCCTCAGCGGACCGAGGCGGAATCAGCCGTGGCTGCAGCGGCTGCCGCGGTGTCCGTTGGATCGCGTCAGCAGCAGGAGGATCTCGAAACCGCGCAGGCTGCTGGATCGCAACAGGCTGCCAAGGGCACATCAGCCAAGCGTGCACCTGCAACGGCAAAGGTGGCTGTCGGTCGGAATGAACCCTGTCCCTGTGGGAGCGGGAAGAAGTTCAAGAAGTGTTGTGGAGCCGCCTGATCAACCGCTGGATGGATCTGCAGACTGTCGACTCTGCAATGAAATGATGGCTGCGGTCGCAAGGATGGTTGCGACTGCAGGCATCAGCCACCACTTGGAGGTATGCAGCATGCCCAGTTCGGCCATGGGCAGGGCGACCACCAGGCCGATGAGGAACAGGACCAGATTTCCACGCGTCATGCGACCTCTGCCGAGCATGAATGCGAGAATCCAGGCGGGGAATACCAGACCGTAGAGCGCGAGGAATCTGAGATAGGTGTCATCGAGCCAGTCTCGAGCGATGTTTGCACAACACACCTGCCAGATGCCGTATCCGATCATGAGGCCAATGAGTGAACAGGCTGAGAGGAAGCCCGACGATCCCCAGCCATTGGCATCCGAAAGCAGTCTGATCTCCCTGAGGTGAACACTCATCGTGAAGATCGTCTGGTAACAGAAGAATGCCAGCACGAACCACCAGAACTCTGTGCCACTTACGCGGAAGTAGCAGGTGATGAACAGCAGCATGGCGAAGAAGGTCACGCCGAAGACACCGAAGGCATGATGACTCGGTGCGATCTGACGAGCTCGGTGGAAGGTGGCATCCAGCCACGGGCAGGCGATGAAGCCCAGCACGATCAGCGGTGCCAATGGCACGAGATCCATTGCGGGTTCCGAACCTGTTTCCGGAATCATGTCCGTCGTTCCGGTTCCCATCAATCCCCAGGTCACCATGCTGGCTGCGAAGACGATCGTGCCAAGCCATGGCCACACGCTGAAGGGGATCAGGCTGCCGATGCACGCCAGGATGAAGGCTCCAGCCGGAATCAAGAGCGCTGGGAGCGTGCTGTCCGGCATGCCCAGCATCCAGCCCTGGGTTCCGAAGATGAATGCGAGAAAGAACAGCTGGTAGCCGATCGTTGCGACTGAGAACCATCGCATCGGACCACGATGGGTATCGAGGAGTTTTCGGGACTGCTCAGGAGACCGGATCAGGTATCCCATGACGGCACAACCGATCACGTTCGGAATCGCGAACAACCAGAAGCCCGACCATCCATACATGCCCAGAAGGACGATCGGGAGCCACATCCCGATACACCATGTCCAACTGCAGGTGAGAAACAGACCCCAGCCGGTCGTCCCGGCGGCTGTTCGAATCGAAAGGCTCATGTGTGGCAGGGTATCGCCAGATCAGTGTCGGCGTTTGCGCTGGCGGAACATCGACTTGGGAGTGCAGTGGAAGGTCAATTCGCAGCGACCCACACGCAGCTGTCGTCCCTTGTTCTTGAGAATCTGGGAGACATCGAGCTGAAGGTCGATGTTGAACTCCCCGCCCGACTTGATGAGATCCTTGATTTCCTGAGAGGCACGCTCGCCTTCCGCGATCTTGTAGACGGCAGGGCCGAGGCAGGGCCGAAGGAACTTGTACTGCAATTCCTTGCAGACGACGGCGTATTCGGTTCCACATTCACTGAAGACGAACATGCCCGCAGCGACTTCCGAATTGCCCAGAAGCGCGGCACCAGCCATGGCGTTGTACCAGTTTCGATTGACCCGCTTGAAGGGCAGGATGGCCGTGAATCGATCCGTTCCCAGCCGTTTCATCGTGATGCCTGATTTCCAGGCAAATGGAAGCCAGATCAGCGAGCAGGTCCGATGCCAGAAGTTGTTTCTGGTGCTCAGACGGCTGATGAAGTCGTCAAGGCGGTTGTACAGGGACCGCCTCGGAGGGGGTAGTGTGGCCGCCGATGGGCCCATGGATGGCTTGCTTTGGGTCGTTGTCATCGAGTATCTGTACCTGCAGGCATTGACGCCAGAGTCTTGGAGACGCATCCTACGCTCTTCAGGCTCCCGGGGGAATCCATTGGGAGTTGAAATGGAGCAAAGAAATGGCAGTCAACGGTCTTGGTGTGTGTTCATGGAGCCTCCAGCCCGATTCTCCGGCTGATCTGGTTCATCGGCTGGACGAAACAGGCCTGTCCAAGGTCCAACTTGCATTATCCCCGGCCGTCAGTGAACGAGAGACCTGGGGCGGTGTCTTCGAGGCCTTGGAGTCCGGTGGCATCTCGATCGCCAGCGGCATGATGGCACCCGTGGGCGAGGATTACAGCACGCTGGAGAGCATCGCCAGAACCGGCGGGATTCGTCCTGACATGACCTGGCCGGCCAACGAAGCCATGTCACGAGCGATGGCGGTGCTGTCCAGGCAAGCCGGTATCGAACTGGTGACGCTCCATGCGGGTTTCCTGCCCCATGATCCAGGTGATCCCGAGCGGTCATCCATGGTCCAGAGACTTCAGACGCTGGCATCCATCTTCAGCGACCAGGGGGTTCGAATCGCATTCGAGACCGGCCAGGAATCGGCAAGCACGCTTCTGGATGTTCTTGATGAAATCGATCGCGATTCGGTCGGCATCAACTTCGACCCGGCGAACATGATCCTGTACGGAATGGGCGATCCGGTTGAGGCGCTCGAACTGCTTCGTCCACACGTCTTCCAGGTGCACATCAAGGATGCCGTCTCTGCAGACACCCCCGGCGAGTGGGGGCAGGAAGTCGCTGCAGGTTCGGGAGAAGTCGATTGGCCAGCATTCTTCAAGACTCTGGCTGACGGCCCGCGGGATGTCGAGGCCATCATTGAACGAGAGGCAGGCAGTCGTCGTGTGGATGACATCCGGACGGCAGCCGAGTTGGTCCGAACCCATGTGGGACCAATCACATGTTGATGACCAGGTCCATCATGGTCGGGGGCGTGGCGCTGATCGCACTCTGGCTCAATGCCAGCAGCTGTACTCAACGAGGATGGCCTGTTCGTCCTCAGCAGACCTTCCGGACCGCTGCGGTTGCAGCGGATCATGCTGTCGCATCCGAAGCTGGCGCACTCATGCTCAGACGAGGTGGTAACGCCGTCGATGCAGCCATCGCCACCAGCTTCTGTCTTTCAGTGGTTCATCCGTTCAGTTGCGGAGTCGGTGGCGGCGGCTTCATGGTTGTTCGTTTGGCAGCCAACAGCAATCACGGCGTCATCGAGGCGGCGCTGGACTATCGGGAGTGTGCTCCGTCCGCCGTCGGGCCTGATTTCTATGTTGAACGAGACAGGACGGCCAGTCGATTTGGTGGTGCCGCAGCAGGGGTGCCGGGAATGGTGGCGGGCCTCTGGGAAGCGCATCAGCGTTGGGGTTCTCTGCCCTGGTCGGATCTGATCCAGCCAGCGATCCGGGCGGCAGAAGACGGCATCGCCGTGAACGTCGCCTGGATCGAAGCGGTCGATTGGGTCCGAGCTGTCCGAGACCGTCATCCCGAACTGCATGCGGCTTCGGAATGGGTCTGGCAGAACCTCTGTGGCGGTGGAACGCTTCAGGCGGGGGAGATCGTTCGACAGCCTGCCCAGGCGGACTTGCTCCAGCGAATCGCTGCCGAAGGGCCCGATGCGTTCTACAAGGGGGACGTTGCCGATTCGATCGTTCGAACGGTGCAGGCATTCGGTGGAGTTCTGACCACACGAGATCTGGAGGACTATCGGGTCAGGAAGACGCCGCCTCTTCGCAGTGAAGTCGTGTTGAAGAAGTACACGATGCTGTCCATGCCGCCGCCGAGCAGTGGCGGCATCGCGATGCAGGCCATGCTGGGAATCATCGACCGTCGGATCGATGATGTGCCGGCCCTCGATCCCCGATCGCCACGCTGGATCCATCTCGTGGTCGAGGCGATGCGACATGCCTTTGCGGATCGTGCCAGATACATGGCAGATGGAACACAGGTGACCGTGCCTGTGAAACAGATGCTGGATCCCGCCAATCTGGATGCGGCTGCCGATTCGATCCGATTCGACGCCATTGTCGATCATCAGGATGTCGGCATCCTGCCACCGGATGATGCCGGGACCAGTCACTTCAGCGTCTACACCTCCGACGGTTCCGCGATTGCCTGTACGGAAACAATCAATCTGTCATTCGGTTCTCTGGTTGCTGTTCCGGAGTGGGGGATTGTTCTCAATGATGAGATGGACGATTTCACGACCATTGCAGGGAAGGCGAATGCCTTCGGGCTCAAGCAGTCCGAGGGGAATCTGCCGGCGCCCGGCAAGCGGCCCATCTCCTCGATGTCACCGACCATTGTCATGGAGGGCGATGCGGTTCGTTTGATCGCCGGTGCTTCTGGTGGTCCACGGATCATCAACGGCACGCTGCAGGTCATCCTCAATGTCCTGCTCTTTGGAATGGAGCCCGTCGAAGCCCTGGCTGCAGCTCGTTTTCATCATCAGTGGAATCCTGATCGCCTGGATTTCGAGGAGGTCTGGTCGGATTCCAGCACCATTGAAGCGATGGAGGCGCTCGGTCACGAGACGGGACGTCGACCTTCGGTCGGCAAGGTGCAGGTGATCGAGATCACACCCGCTGGTTTGATCAAGCCGGGAAGCGATCCTCGCAAGGGAGGCGAACCCGCCGGGGTGGCCCCCGTGATCCTGAATGACGATCCTGGATTCGGTTTCGTCATCAGTGGCCGAGTGGGAATACACTGATCACGTGCCTACCTATACCTATCAAGTCATCACGGAAGACGGATCTGAAGGGGAGATCTTCGAGGTGGTCCAGCCCATGTCGGACGATCCATTGACGAAGCATCCCGACACGGGTGTTCCGATTCGTCGAATCCCCTCGATTCCCAACATCGCAGGCAACTGGTCCGATGCGACGACCAAGTCGAAGCTGTCCAACAAGAACCTGGACCGGCTTGGCTTCACCAAGTATGAGAAGGCCGGAGACGGTCATTATGAGAAGCGTGCCGGAAAAGGGCCCGACACGCTGTCGGCGGACTGATGTCATCACGACCCAGCATCCTGCTTCTTGGCATTCTTGGCTTCATCGGTCTCGCGGTTTCAGCATGTTCATCCAGCCAGCAGGTTCCGGATGGCAAGCAGAAACGCCAAGCGATCAAGACGGTCCAGAAATGGATGACGGGTACCTTCAGCAATCGGCAGCAGTCCTCGACATCACCTGCTGAATTCCATGACATCCGTCTTGTGCAGGTGCCCATCTGGGAATACCGCGAGGATGGTCCCTGGATGTATGTTGAACAGGCACATGCCGATGAGCTTGATCGACCGTACCGACAACGTATCTATCAATTGTCCGTGCAGCCCGATGGCCGCGTCGCGAGCCATGTCTTCGCGTTGCCGGGCAATCCACTGGAGTACACCGCACCGTGGCGAGGAGACGGTTCGCTTGGAGGACTGCATCCGGATTCACTGGAGGCACGACCGGGCTGTACGGTCGTGTTTCAGAGAGTCGATGGCAACACCTTCAAGGGTGGCATCGAGGGCACGGGTTGCCCCAGTGATCTGAGCGGCGCTTCCTATCTGACCTCGGATGTCACGCTTCGATCCGATCGCATCCTCGTGTGGGATCGTGGATACAGCCCGGATGGTGAACAGGTCTGGGGCTCCACAGTGGGTCCCTACATGTTCCGAAGGACTTCCAGCAGCGGTCCAGAATAGTTCTCGAACACAGTCATGAATGAAACAGGCCGCGTCCCGGGGACGCGGCCTGTGTTTGGAATGATCTGTTGCCTTGAGGCTTCAGCCACCAAGCGTGTAGCGGAGGAACTTGGTGATGTTCACACCGGAAGGAAGCATTTCCTCGACGGTCTTGGTTTCATCGAGCACGTACTTCTGCTTGATGAGGGTGTTTTCCTCAAGATACTTGCGGACCTTGCCCTCGGCGATCTTGCCGGCGATCTCGTCATTCTTGCCGGATCCCTTGGCTTCGGTCATGGCATCGCCATGGATCTTCTCGAGTGTCTCGGCAGGAACATCATCCGGGCCGATGGCGGCTGGATCATGGAAGACGATGTGCTGACAGATGCCCTTGAGGACTTCCTCGTCGGCGGAACCGTCGACCTGGATCAGACAGGATCGCTTGCCATCATGATGCAGGTAGCAACCATAGTGGCCGCCTTCCAGTTTCTCGCCACGTGAGTAGTTGGCGTTCTCGCCGGTCTTGATGCGAACATCATCGACGAGTTTCTGGATGTCATCATTCACGCCGACGTCACCGGCGTTGCCACTCATGGCAATCTTGCAGATGCCATCGACCATGTCGATGAAGTCTTCATTCTTGGCCGTGAAGTCGGTTTCGGTCTTGACTTCGACCATGACGGCCTTGTCGCCGTCGATGAGGATTCCAATTCGTCCTTCGCCGGTCGCACGCTCGGTTCGGGAATCCATCTTGCCCTTGCGCTTCTTGCGAATCCATTCCTCGGCGGCGGACATATCACCATCAGTGGCAATGAGGGCTTCTTTGCAGTCCATCATGCCCAGGCCGGTCTTCTGGCGGAGGGACATTACATCCTTTGCAGCAACGCTCACGGTCAGTACTCCTGGTTCAAGTCGCTTGTATCAATCAGTTCGGGGAGTGGGTCAGGTTCTCAGGACGCCGGGGCGGATTCGCCCTCGGGTGCGGGCGTCTCGGCATTGGCGGTCTGTTCAGGTGCATCAGCACTGGCTGAAGCAGAGGCAATGCCGCGGAAACGACTGCGGGATGAGGACCGGGGACGCTGTTCGCCCGTGTCCTTTGGGGCCTGCTCGGCAGCACCGTCTTCCTTCTGGTTCTCTGCAGGTCGTTGGTTCACACCATCCCGTACGGCAGCCGTGAGTTCCCGCATGATGACATCGATGGATCGCATCGAATCGTCATTGCCGGGGATCGGAAGATCGACCGAGTTGGGGTCGCCGTCCGTATCGATCAGAGCGATGGTGGGGATATGCAGCGCCCGGGCTTCCCTGAGGGCATTGACCTCACGACTCGTGTCGATGACCACGAGTGCACCGGGAAGCTTGTTCATGTGGCGAATGCCTTCGAGGTTGCGTGTGATCTTCCGCTTTTCGCGCATCAGCTGGGAAGTCATCTTCTTGGAGTAGGAATCGATTTCACCGGATTCAACGAGGCCTTCCAGCTCCTTGAGTCGACGAAGTCGCTCACGGATTGTTCTGAAATTCGTCAGGGTTCCACCGAGCCAGCGCTCGACGACCCATGGCATGTTGACGTCGGTCGCCTGGGTCTGAACGGCGTCGCGAGCCTGTCGCTTCGTTCCGACAAAGCAGACGTCCTTGCCACTCTGGACGGTCTTGGCGATGAACCGCTTGGCCAGCATGAGGCCACGGATCGTTTCCCGGATATCGATGATGTGGATCTTGTTGCGTGCGCCCCAGATGTAGGGCTTCATGCGTGGGTTCAGGCACTTCTCCGCTGGCCGAAGTGGATACCGGCTTCCAGGAGATCCTGTACGAGCGTATCGGACATGAGTCTTGTCCTTGTCAGCGACACCGGCAGGAGACGTGGGAATGCGGTTGTTCCGCCACCTGCGCATGGGCGCTTGGGTGTGACCGTTTGCACGGTCTGATCAGTGATCATTGCGCCGGTCGCCCACCCACGTTCGGGCACCAGCTCGACTTGTTCTTCACCCCTGGATCGAGGACATCCCGAACCGTGGGTAAGTCACGCATCGTACTGGACTAGGGTTGTCGGTTCAATGGCCAAGAGGGGCGGTTCCAGCCAGACGAGCCCCTGGAAGGGTCCAGCGGACCTCTCCAGCGACGATGCTGGCCAGGGAGCGTCCGGTAACGCTCCAGCCGTCGAATGGACAGTTTCGACCTGTCGAGATGAAACTTCCGGAATCGATGGTCCACTCCAGGTCCGGATCGATCAACGTGATGTCGGCCGGGCCACCTTCCACGAGTCGGCCAGCATGCTGAAGGCCGACCAGGCGAGCGGGTTCGATGGTGAGCATGGCGATGAGACGCGGCCATTGGATGACCCCATCATCCACCAGGGCTCGTTTGTAGAGCGGCAAGGCGCATTCGATCGACACCATGCCGAACGCCGCCGATGCGAAATCGGTTGCTTTCGCCTGAGGTGGATGGGGCGCCTGGTCAGTCGCCAGGATCGTGATCACACCTTCTGCGATGCCATCCTTGATGGCCTGGATGTCGTTGGCGGTTCTCAGTGGTGGGTTGACCTTGGCGATGGTGTTGTAGTCGCGACAGGCATCTTCCGTCAGCAGCAGATGATGTGGACTGGCTTCTGCAGTCACCGTCTGACCCTCCGATCGCGCAGATCGGATGACATCAACACTTCCGGCACAGCTGAGATGTTGTGCGTGGTACCGCGCTCCATGCCTGCGATTCAACTCGACATCGCGGCTGATCATGGATGTTTCCGCCATCGGAGGCCATTCACCCAGTCCCATGCGGATCGCGAGCGGACCGGCATTCATCGCGGCGCCTCGAGTCATCTCCGGATCCTGGCAGTGCTGCATGAAACAGGTATCAGCAGCAGCAACCTGTTCGAGGATGCGATCCATGATGGCGTCACTGGCGACGCCGTCGCCATCATCTGAAATGCCCTGAGCCCCGGCATCCAGCAGTGCTTTGACGTCGGTGGCCTCCTGCCCGGACCGGTTTCGAGTCCCACAGGCGATGGGGTACACACGGGCTTGATTGGCCGCTTTTCCGCGGGCCATCAGGTCCCGGACCCGATCGGGTGTATCCGGTGGGGGTTGTGTGTTGGGCATGCTGCAGATGGTTGTGAACCCACCCGCCAGAGCCGCTCGGCTGCCGATGGCGATCGTTTCACGATGCTGCTGGCCTTCGGATGGTTCACGGAGGTGAACGTGGGGATCGATCAGGCCCGGAGTGACGAGGCAGCCTTCGGCATCGATGCTGGAATCGGCATCCACGGTCAATGGGCTGTCGAGGGAGATGGTCTCGATTCGACCCCCGCGGACCAGAAGATCGCCGGTGGAATCGATTCCGGTTTCCGGATCGATGATGCGTCCACCGTGAATCAGCAGGGAATCCATCAGCCACCTCCGATCAAAGGCCATACGACAACACCCTCGTGGAAATCCACGAGGGTGTTGAGGATACGTGATCCTGAATGCGAGCGTCGATCAGTTGGCGACGGTCTCGCTCTTGCTGCAGCTGGAAGCAGCCTTGGACTTGCAGCAGCCACTTGAAGCAGCCTGCTTGGCGGACATTGGGCATGCGTTGCCAGGCATCTTGTCCATCTTGGACATGCAGCAGCTGGCGGATGTGTTGTCGTCGAATGCGGCGAGGGTTGCTGAGGAGTCGGCCTTCTGGGCACAACCAGCAGCAGCCATGGCAACACAGATTCCGATAGTGGCGAGCATAGTCTTCATTGGATGATTTCCTCTTCCGAATAGATATATGGGTTTGCCCCTCAGAATCTGAGCTGGGAGCGTCATTTCGTTGATACTAGGTGCAGTATAGCTCTGGAGTTGGGAATGCCAACCACGTGATCGGGGAATCTGCCCCTAGGATGCCTTCATGGCACCTGAACAGCCGGAATCCGCTCAATCTGGGGGGTCGCCTTCCAGGCCAGTGACCCGGGAGGACCTGGCGAGACTGTCTCGTGATCTTCCCAAGGGGCCCGGGGTCTACCTGTTCAAGGACGCCACTGGTCTGGTGCTCTACGTCGGCAAGGCGAGTTCGCTGCGAAGCCGGGTCGGTTCGTATTTCACACCCGCGACGGATCTGGGACCTCGCAAGCAGCCCATGCTGGAGCAGGTCCAGTCGGTCGAGGTGATCGAAGCCGATGGGGAGTGGGAAGCGCTGCTCGTCGAGGCCCGGCTCATCAAGGACATCCAGCCAAAGTTCAACATGCAGTTGAAGGATGGCAAGTCCTATCCCTATCTGGTGATCACGACTCGAGATACCTTCCCAGGAGTCTACGTGACCCGCACACCATCTGATCCAGCCTTCAAGGGTGCGAGGGTCTATGGCCCGTTTTCATCCTCCGGTGCATTGCGGGAAGCCGTCCAGGTCATGCAGCGCATCTTCAGGTTCCGAACGTGTCATCTGGACATCGAGGAAGGCGCTGAGGCGAATCGCTATTTCCGTCCATGTCTGCTGCATGCAATCGAACTGTGCACCGCACCCTGTGCGGATCACATCGATTCGAAGTCGTACCGTGAAGACATCGGTCGACTGACCCGCTTCCTGGGTTCCCAGCGAAAACAGGTGATGAAGGAGCTGGGCGATGCGATGCGGCAGGCATCCGATGAACGGGACTATGAACGAGCCGCCAGTCTCCGCGATCAGATCACGGCGATCGAACGACTGGATGAACGCGACCGGGAATCAGACAGCAACTGGCAGCCGGAGGTGACCGTCTTCGCCACGGATCCCTCGGCCGGTCTGCGTTCTCTTCAGAAGGCACTTGGTGAGGAGCAGGCCATTCGCTGCATGGAAGCCATCGACATCGCCCATCTGGGAGGTGAAGAAACGGTCGGCTCCAAGGTGTGCTTCATCGACGGCCGGCCTTTCAAGGATGCCTACCGTCGATACCAGATCAAGTCGGTCAAGAATGATGACTATGCGGCCATCGGTGAAGTCGTCAGTCGTCGGTATCGGGAAGCCGGACAGGGACAGGAGCTCTATCCGGATGTGATCCTGATCGACGGTGGTCTGGGGCAACTCAACGCCGCTCTGGAGGCCTTCGCTGGGATGCCAGAGCAGCCTCCTCTGGTCATTTCTCTGGCCAAGAAGGAAGAGTTGATCTGGATTCAGGATCGGCCTGAGCCCATCCGCCTGGGTAGGACGAATCCGGGGCTCAAGCTGTGTCAGGCGATTCGGGATGAGGCACACCGATTTGCCCAGCACTATCACCATATTCTGCGTCGAAAGCGGGTTCTGGGCGATTAGGACTTGCTGATCCGCCGGATCTCAGGATTCCAGTTCAACTTCACTGAATGTGGGACTACAGTATTTCCGTACGCGCCGCAGGGCTCGGGTCGTTCCGAACTCAGGCGTGCTGGAGCAGAGAGGACTCGGAATCATGAAGAATATATTCGCTGCCACCGTCACGATGAGTGTGTCCATGTCGGCTGCCGCCCTTGCAGGCGTGACCCATGAAGTGACTGTGGGGAACACCTATTACGACCCACAATGGCTCGAGGTGCAGCCGGGTGACCAGATCACCTGGACTCGTGTTCAGGGTACTCACGACGTCATCAGTGGTGAGGATTGCAACGATGAGGATGGACTGATCTCCTCTCCGACGCTGAATGGAGCCAACACGACCTTTACGTGGACCGTTCCAGCAGGCCAGACTGAAAACATCGAGTACTACTGCAGTGTGTCCAGTCACTGTGCCAACGGCAACCAGTATGGCGGTTTGATTCTTGGTGGAAATGGTGTCATCCACATCGTGGAGACCAATGGATTCAGCTTTGATCCGCCTGTTGTCACGGCGAGCCCCGGCGACCTGGTCATCTTCGAACATGGCGGTGGTACTCACACCGTGACCTTTGGCGAAGACTGCGTAGCCGATGGAACACTCAATGAACCACTGTCCAGCGCGAATGGCGCCA
>MDTA01212956.1_pt1 | contig 12484 bp, 5 predicted proteins | sample 811151 | NCBI WGS metagenome assembly MDTA01 (sample SAMN05326648, study PRJNA326480) | marine metagenome | isolation source: seawater | place: Indian Ocean: South | collected 2010
AATCTTTTTGTCAGACGCTAAACCTGTATATGATGTAAATGGTAATTGCCATTTTTCTGCTAACTTTGACACTATAGAAAACCTTATACAAATTATAGCAGTTAGATAAGGTTTATCAGCTCCTAAAATTACAGCTTCACCGACATATGGTGAAAATTTTAACTTGTTTTCAATGTTTTGAGGTGAAAATTTTATACCATCTGATTTTGTGGCAATATCATCAACTCTATCTATTACAGTTAGTCTATTGTTTTTATCTAAAAAGCCAGCATCACCAGTATGCATCCATCCATTCTTAATTGATTCTTTAAATGCTTTTTTATTGTTGTAATAACCAGAAAACATATATGGGTGTTTAGTTACTATTTCGCCCATCCCATTTGCGTCAGGATTTAAAATTTTTATTTGGCAATCTGGAAAAGGGATGCCAACGGTTTCACAATCCATCTCACCTTCTGGTGGTTTTTGTAATGTGTATGCACCCATAAGCTCAGTTTGTCCATAAAGTTGTCTGAGAGGTATTCCCATTGCTAAAAAAAATTTAAAAGTATCTGGACCAATTGCAGAACCCCCTGTTGCTGCAGAAGTTACTTTACTAAAACCCAATCTATCCTTTAAGTGAGTGAATAATAGTTTATCTGCCCAAAAATCTCTTTTACCAGAGTCAACTGCTCTTAAACCTCGTTCAACCATTGTATTAAAAATCCATTGAGTAAGTTTTGAAGAGTCTAGAATTCTTGCTCTCATATCTGCGGCAATCTGTTCCCATAACCTTGGTGCCCCTAGCATAAAGGATGGACCTATTTCTTTTAAATCGTCCATGGCTGTATCGGCATTTTCTGGAAAATTAACTTTCATGCCACTTAGTAAGTTAAATCCAACACCATAGACTTGCTCCATTATCCACGGAAAAGGTAAAACTGACACATATTCATCATTTGAAGTTTTAGGATCGACCTTGAGATAATTAGCTATATGTTTTACAAACTTTTCTCCAGGAAGTGAAGCTAATTTTGGATTTGAAGTAGTACCAGAAGTTGTGCATAAAACTGCATCAGTGTTGCCAGAGATTTTATTGATCAAATTATTATATTTTTTAGGATTTTTCTTTAAGATACTTTTCCCTCTCTTCATCAATGATTTCATATCAATAATATTTGGATTATCTAATTGATTTAAGCCTCTGGGATCCTCATAAAATATTTTAATATTTTTCTTTAATTTTTTTTGAATATTTATAAATTTATCAACCTGTTCTTGATCTTCTGCAAATGCAAAATCTACATCTGCTGCTTTAACTAGATAGCTAACTTCTTCATCAAGTGTATCTCTGTAAATACCCAAACTCATTCCACCATTTGCTTGAACTGCTATTTCGAAAAACACCCAAGCTGGTTTATTATCACCTATTAAAGCCATAACCTGACCTTTTTTGAACCCTTCAGCTTCTAGACCTAAAGCTAATTCTGAAACGTTTTGATTATAATCTCTCCATGTAGTTTCATTCCAAATACCTAGATCTTTATCTCGCAAGGCGACTTCATTAGGTGTTTTATCAGATCTGTACTTAAGAATTTTAGGAAACGTATTGTAGATATTAAAATCTGGATAATTATTATTTAAACTAGTATTCAGCAAAAATTTTCCCCAAACAACTTATCGAAACGAATTTCATTTTAAAGTTATCAATAAAGAAATTAAAATCAATATAAACAAACTTTTTTTTGAAATTGTAAATTTTACTTTTAATTACAACCAGTTGCAATTAAGTGAAATATAAGATTATAGTTGTTTAATATGTTAAACATTCGAATCTAATGTTTCAAAAACAACTTTTGACCCATTTGATACAATATTTAAGTGTAGATTACTTCTCGGTAAAATGTGAGTGTCATAAAAATCAGCCGAAACAATTTTAGATTTAAGAAAGTCTTGATCACTTTCCTTAATATTTAATTTTTCCATGGCTTTGGATTTTGATTTATTCATAAGCCAAGACCCAATTAAATACCCAAGTCCCATCATATAGTCAAAACTTACACAAGAAAGAGCCTCTTTACTATCTTTTCTATCTAAAATAAATTTTATTGTTTCCTCACAATTTTGTATATATGAAAAAATTTCTGTATTTTGATTGGTTTCATTTTTAATTAAAGACAACAAATTAAAAGCAGTTTTTCCATCATCACGAAGTGTTTTTCTAAACATTAAATCATTTGCCTGAATTCCATTTGTACCCTCATAAATAGGTAAAATTCTTGCATCTCTCATAATTTGCGCTGCACCAGTCTCTTCTATAAAACCCATTCCTCCATGAATTTGAACACCGGTACTAGTTACTTCTTGAGCTAATTCTGTACACCACCCTTTTACTATTGGGATTAAAAAAGCTTCTAATTGTTTAGAAAAAGTATCGCCTTTGTGAGCTTTTTCCATAATTTCAGCAGAGACCAGTATTAATCTTCTCATAGCTTCTGTTAACGATCTCATTAAAAGTAATTGTCGTTTTACATCACCGTGACCTATTATAGGAGTGCCTTTTTCTTTATTTATTGGTATACCTTGAATTCTTGTTTTTGAATATTCAAGAGCTTTTTGTCTTGCAGTTTCTGATATAGCCATGCCTTGAAGACCAACGTCAAACCTTGCTCTATTCATCATAATAAACATATACTCAATGCCTCTACCTTCCTCTCCAAGCATGTATCCAATAGCACCTTCTTCATCTCCGTATGACATAACCGCTGTAGGACTGGCTTTAATACCCAATTTATGTTCTAAAGAAATACATTTTAAATCATTTCTTTTTCCTATTTTACCATTTTCATCTATTAAGAATTTTGGGATCAAAAAAGTAGAAATTCCTTTAATCCCATCTGGTGCACCCTCAGTTTTTGCTAAAACTAAATGAATGATATTTTCTGCAAAGTCATGTTCACCATAAGTAATATAAATTTTTTGACCTTTGATTCTCCAGTTTTTACCATCAAAAGTAGCTTTTGTTTTAATTGTACTTAAATCTGTTCCAGATTGAGGCTCAGTCAGATTCATAGTGCCTGTCCAAATCCCTTTATTTAATTTTGGTAAGTAAAGTTGTTTTTCTGTATCAGTACCAACCAAAGTAAGCGCATCCATAATTCCTTGGGTAAGCAAATTACATAGTGCAAAAGATATATTTGCTCCCTGCCAATACTCATTTACAGCTGCGGCCATTCTAAAGGGTAACCCCATACCTTCATAATTAGGATCACTTGAAACTCCAACCCAACCTCCAGCAGCTAGAGATTTATAAGCTTCCTTATATCCGGGAGATGTCTCTACTTCGTAATCCTGTCTTAATTTTGGAGGATTTTTATCTCCTGAATGATATAAAGGCGCCAGGTTTTCGTTAGCAAATTTACCAGCCTCATTTAAAACTGCATCAATAGTTTCATTATCTAAATCAGATTGGCTTTCTAATAAATTCTCTAAAACAAATTTTGTATCTTTAATGGGTGAGTTATAGTTCATTCTTTATTCCTAATTTATTAAGGAATGCCATTACCTATTGATAAAATCAAGTCAAAACATTATTAATAGAGAATAGGTGAGAAAAATGAATATATATGAAAAAAATTTGGACAAAAACATTGCAAATTATTCTACACTAAGTCCTTTGTCTTTTTTGGAAAGAACTAGGAAAGTATTTCCAGACAATATTGCGATTGAGTATGATGACTACAAATTAACATATAAAGATGCAGCTAATAGATGTGATGCTTTGGCAGGAATGTTAAAAAAATTTGGAGTAAATCAAAATGAAACAGTAGCTGTTATGTTGCCAAATATTCCTCAGATGTGGGAATCTCACTTTGGAATACCAATGATAGGCGCTGTTTTAAATGCTATTAATACTAGACTAGATGCAAGCACAATTAGTTTTATTTTAAATCATGGAGAAGCAAAGGTTTTTATATATGATTCTTCATATTCAGAAATTGTTGAAAAAGCCATGGATACACTTAATAAAAAACCTATCACTTTAGAAGTTGTTGATAAATTAGCAGGATTTAAACGATCAGATTTTGCAGAAAAAAATAATTTATTTAATTATGAGGAAGAGCTTAAGAAATTTAACAATTTTGATAACGTTCACACTTTGCCATCAGATGAATGGAATTCTTTAGCGTTAAATTATACTTCTGGAACCACAGGAAACCCAAAGGGAGTAGTATACCATCATCGAGGAGCATATTTAAATGCACTTGGAAATACTCTAGTTTGGGAAATGCCAATGTATCCTAAATATCTATGGACCTTACCTATGTTTCATTGTAACGGATGGTGTTTTCCATGGACAATTACGGAAAGAGCTGGAACTCATGTATGTTTAAGACAACCTATTGGAGAGCAAATAGTCAACGCCATTTTGAAGCATAAAATCACTCATCTTTGTGGAGCTCCAATAATAATGCAAATGATTGCAGATCATTTAATCAATAATAAAATTAAATTAAATCAGAATGTAAAAATGATGACAGCTGGAGCACCACCGCCTGAAGCAGTTTTGAGTAAAATGAAATTATGTGGTATCGAAGTTATTCATGTTTATGGATTAACAGAGACTTATGGACCTTCTGTGGTTTGTGCTTGGAAAAACGAATGGGATTTAGAATCACCTAATGAACAAGCTTCAAAAAAAGCCAGACAGGGTGTTGCTTATTCTGTTCAAGAAGATATCAAAGTTGTAAATCCAAAAACTTTAGAAAATGTTCCTAAGGATGGAAAAACTATAGGCGAAGTTTTTACAAGAGGAAATATAACAATGAAAGGGTATTTGAAAAACGAAAAAGCTACAAAAGAAGCTTTTCAAGATGGCTGGTTTCATACTGGAGATCTTGGGGTTTGGTATGATGATGGATACGTACAGTTGAAAGATAGATCCAAAGATATAATTATTTCTGGAGGAGAAAATATTTCATCAATAGAAGTTGAGGATGCTCTTTATAAACATCCAGATGTAGTAGCTGTTGGAGTTGTAGCTAAACCAGATGAAAAATGGGGTGAAACTCCATGTGCTTTTATAGAAATTAGAGAAGGAGCCAATGTATCTAGTGATGATTTACGTAAACATTGTAAATCTATCTTGGCAGGTTTTAAAGTTCCTGGAGAATTTAAATTCGTAGAGATACCTAAAACAAGCACTGGCAAAATTCAAAAATTTAAACTGAGGGAAATGTTGTAATTAACTATATCAACCAACCTGTTTATAATCGGTTTTTGTTATTTTTTGTAAATAAATATCCCAATCATTTTCATGTTCCAAAATCTTTTTTTCTTTAACATATCCAAAGCCATTGATTTTTAATGCAGTCTCAACTAATTTTTCACATAAATTATAGTTACTTTCTAAAAGGTTGTCAGTTAGAAGTTTTATTGTTTGTTTTGATTTTTCTGACAATTCTCTTTCTTTTTTTCTTTCTGAAGTTTTACCAAAAATATCAAACTTTGTGCTTCTAAGAAATTTTAATTTCGCCAAAACTTTAAATAGAACAATGATCCAGGAACCAAACTTAATTTTTTTTGGGTAACCACTTTTATCTTTAAGACTTAACATTGGTGGTGCAAGATAGTATTCAATTTTAGAGTCTTTATTCTTTTTTAAAAACTCTTTTGAAAATTTAGTTTTTGTATGAAGTCTTGCAACTTCATATTCATCTTTGTATCTCATAAATTTAAACAACATAATGGCGGCTGTCTTAGACAAATTAAAGCGTTTACTATCACCAAATATTTTTAATTCTTTGTAATATAGTTTTTTTATAAGTCCTTCATAAACATTCGCTAGTTTTATATCTTGATAATCAGCTAAAATGTTTTTAAATCTTAAGATTTCACTTTTTACATCATCGACTTTTTTATCTGTTTTCAAAAGGCCAGCTTTTTTATAAACCTCACTTTTATTATCTGCTAATAATCTACCCCATGAAAATGCTTTTATATTTTGATCAATCGATACTCCGTTAAGTTCTATTGCTTTTTTTATAGAATTTGGCGAAATTGGAAGAAGGTCTTTTTGAGATGAATATCCCAACATCATAATATTTGCAGAAACAGTATCTCCAATAAGTGTTTCAGCTAATAGTGACATATCAATAAATTCTATCTTATCTGCGTCTAAGTGATTCTCCAGGTGTTTTTGTAAAAGCTGGTCATCTACAGTTGTTCCGGTATGAACTCCGGCCACTCCAATAGGCTCAACTCTTCCGTTTATGATAGCTTTTGTTTTGTTTGGATTGAAAGTACGAGTTATATTTGGAGATACTGATACAACAGCATCACAACCCAACAAGAGATCAGCACTTTCGTTAGGTAAACGGGCTGATTTTTCGTAAAGGGTTTTATCTTTACTTATTCTTATTTGACTGGTTACAGCCCCATTTTTTTGGGCTAATCCTGTAAAATTCATAGATTGTGACCATTTTTTATCAATTCTAGCAGCCATTACCATAATTGCTGAAACTGTTGATACTCCAGTTCCTCCAATACCAGCCATAACTATATTTATATCTGTGGAAATTGTTTTTGGTTGTTTTAACTTTTTGTATGTTTCAGGGATACTAGGATACAACTTGTTTATTTCATTTTTTTGAGAGTTTCCAATTACGCTTACAAAACTTGGGCAGAAACCATTTATACAAGAATAATCTTTATTACATATACTCTGATCAACTTGTTTTTTTAAACCATCAAAATTTTCAAAAGGTTTGATTGCAACACAGTTTGATTTTCCTGCACAATCACCACATCCTTCGCACACATCAGGGTTTATAAAAATACGTTTTTCTCTATCAGGTATATATCCCCTTTTTCTTCTACGCCTTAATTCAGTCGCACAAGTTTGTACATAAATTATAGCTGTAACTCCCTCAATTTCTCTTAATTCTTTTTGTATTGGTATCATGTCATTACGATGTCTAATTTCTACACCATCACCAAATTGTTTTATTTCGGTAAACTGTTCAGGTTCATCAGAAACGACAAAAATCTTTTTAGCTCCTTCGGCTATTAATTGCTTCGAGAGATTCCACGGTGTGGCGCCTCCAATTGCAGTTTGACCTCCAGTCATTGCTACAGCATCATTATAAAGGATTTTAAAAGTTATATTAGTATTTGAGGCTACCGCAGCTCTAACAGCCAATGATCCTGAGTGAGCATAAGTCCCATCACCAATATTTTGAAAAGAGTGTTTTTTGGATGAAAATGGAGCTCTTCCTATCCAATGACCTCCCTCACCCCCCATTTGACTAAAATTTGTTAATTTATCTGGATGTAAAAAGTATCCAATTGAATGACAACCTATGCCTATTCCTACAACTTCGTCATCCATTATTTTTGTTCCAGAATTATGAGGACATCCTGCACAATACCATGGGGTTCTTGATGAAATGGACGGAAGATTATTACCTACAAATTTAGATTTAACTAAGTTTTTTGATATTATTTTTTTATTAACATTAATTTTTTTTAAAAGTATGTCAGCAATTATATCACTCGAAAGTTCTGCAATTTCAGGCACTAACTTTTCTTTGGTAAAACCATCATGTTTACCTGATAAAATAGGCTTAGTTTTTAGGTTAAAAAGAATATGAGCAACTTGTTCTTCAACTAATGATCTTTTCTCTTCTATAATTAGAAGTTCTTTATACCCTTCTGAGAAGTTAACAATATCTTTATCTATAAGTGGCCATGGCACTTTACAGGCAAATATTCCTATTCCAAATTTGCTAGGTTCAAAAATACCTATTGAATCTAATGCATCAATTGTTTCAGTAGTGGCTTTACCAACTGCTATTATACCAAGATGCTTTTTATTTGTATCACGTAAAACTTTGTTTATTTTATTTTGATATATAAACTCTTTTGCTGTTGGTATTCTTTTTGTAAAAAGAGTTTCTTCTCTATCTAAAGCAGGTTCGTGTTGTATAATATGTACTTTTTCCTTTTGTAGAAGACCAATGTTTGGAGGTCTCAAAGAGGATAAGTCAACTACAGCATTTGAGTCGGCAGTATCTGCTGTGATTTTAAGACCGACACAAATGCCAGAAAACCTTGATAATTGAAAAGCTTGAAGTCCCATAGGTATTACTTCATGAACATTTGCTGGATAAAAAATAGGTATACCAGCAGAAACTAATGATTGTTCGGATTGATAAGCAAGTGTTGAACTTTTACCTATTGGATCGTCTGCAACAGCCAGAACCATTCCTCCATTTTTAGATGAACCTCCCATATTTGCGTGTCTGATGGCATCCATTGCTCTGTCTAGACCTGGACCTTTTCCATACCAAAGTGAGAAAACTCCATCAATTTCAGGCTTGTCATAAAGCTGAATCATTTGAGTGCCCCATGCCGCAGTAGCGGCTAATTCTTCATTAACTGCAGGTTGAAAAATTATGTTTTCTTCATTTATAAATCTTTTAGCTCTACCTAATTCTAAATCCAAGGTTCCAAGAGGTGAGCCTGGATAACCACTTACATAACCTCTAGTTAAAAGGCCTTTTTCTCTATCAATTCTTGATTGTTCTAAAAGAAGTCTAACAAGCGCTTGAACTCCGTTCATTAGTGCAAGACCCTTATTTTCTGTATAACAATCAGTAAGTTTAATTGAACTATGGTTCGTCAAATTTTAATTTCCTTGCTTATGACTATTCGGACTTGTTTACCAAATACTTTTATTCTACAACATTATCAAATATTTTTAAATTATATTAAGAGTTAAATTTGTAATGTTGAATAGATTTGACAATTATGATGAAGTTTATAACAGTTTCAATTGGTCTATTCCAGATATCTATAACATTGCGAGTGACACTATAGATAAATATTCTCATACTGAAAGGATTGCATTAAAACACATTTCAAATAATGGTAATTGTAAAGAGTATTCTTTTAAATATTTTTTTGAAAAATCAAATAGACTAGCAAATGTTTTAGACAGTATTTGTTTAGATCAAAATGACAGAGTAGGTATTATTTTAGGTCAGTGTCCTGAAACTCTAATTAGTCATATTGCATGTTTTAAAAGTGGAAAGATTTCTATACCACTGTTTAGTTTATTTGGAGATAATGCTCTATTATTTAGACTTAAAGATTCTGACGCATCTACTGTTATTTGTGATGACATCAGTTTAGATAAAATTCTAAGAATCAAAGAATCCTTACCTAATTTAAGAAATATTATTTCCATAAATCTAAAAAAAAGTAATGATGTAGTATTTAGTTTTTTTGAACTAATTGAAAAAGCAAGCTCCAATTATAATAATATTAAGTCAAAATTTAATGACCCTGCTTTAATAATATATACTTCTGGTACAACTGGCGACCCTAAAGGGGCTGTTCTACCTCACAAAGTTTTGCTTGGTCATATACCAGGAGTGGAAATGCCACATGAATTTCTAAGTTCAGATTTATCGGTAAAAGATTGTTTTTGGACACCAGCCGATTGGGCTTGGATTGGAGGATTATTTGATGTATTGATGCCTTCACTTTATTTTGGTATTCCAGTAATTTCATATAGGGCTCCTAAATTTGATCCAGAATTCACTTTTAATCTTCTTGAAAAGTATGAAGTTAAAAACACTTTCCTTCCCCCTACAGCATTAAAAATAATGAAATCTTTCAGACAGAAATTGAAAAATAATAAATTAAAGTTGAGAACAGTTGGTTCTGGTGGAGAATCGCTAGGCGAAGAATTATTAAATTGGGGCAGAGAGGTTTTAAATGTAGGTATTAATGAATTTTATGGTCAAACAGAATGTAATTTAACCATATCAAATTGTGGTTTGATAATGAAACAAAAATTAGGATCAATCGGAAAACCTGTTCCTGGTCATAAAGTTAAGTTGATGAATAGAGAAGGTGATTTTGTCAAGAGTGAAGAAGAAGGTCAAATAGTTGTAAATTCTGACTCACCATCTACTTTTTTAAGATATTGGAAAAATAAAAAAGAGACAGAAAAAAAAATTATTGATGGATGGCTTCAAACTGGAGACTATGGTATTTTTGATAAAGAAGGATATTTTTATTTTAAAGGGAGAAAAGACGACTTGATAAATAGTGCTGGTTACAGAATAGGACCAAGTGAAATTGAGAACTCAATTTTATCAATAAAAGATGTTGAAATGGTAGCTGTTATTGGTGTTCCAGACGATTTAAGGGGAGAAATCGTTAAAGCAGTGGTTGTTCCAAAAAATATTTCAAATGTTAAATCACAAAATAATTTGCTAAAAGAGAAAATTAAGTCCCATGTTAAAAATAAATTAGCGGCTCATGAATATCCTCGCATAATTCAGTTTGTATCCGAATTACCTCTAACTACCACTGGTAAAATAAAAAGAAATATTCTTAGACAAAATCATCTTAAGGAATTGAAATGAGTGAAAAATATAAATTTGATACTTTATCTTTGCATGCTGGTCATGTTCCAGATAAAGAAACTGGTTCAAGGGCTGTTCCGATTTATCAGACTACATCTTATGTTTTCAATGACTCAGATGAAGCTGCTGCTTTATACAACATGGAAGTTGGTGGTCATTTATATACAAGAATTTCAAATCCAACAATCAGTGTTTTAGAACAAAGATTAGCAGCCTTGGATGGAGGAGTTAGTTGTATAGCTTGTGCCAGTGGAATGGCAGCAATGCACCTAGTAATTTCTGCAATATGTAGTGCCGGAGATCACATAGTTGCTTCTAACAAAATGTATGGAGCAAATATAAATCTTCTGCAGCATACAATGCCGCGATTTGGAATTGAAACTGATTTTGTTAATCCTAACAATCTAGATGAAATAAAAAAAGCAATTAAGAAAAATACAAAATTAGTTTTTGGTGAAGTAATTGGTAATCCAGGTTTAGATGTTATGGATATCCCTTCTGTTGCTGAAATTTGCAAAGAGAACAATTTACCATTGGTTATTGATGCTACATTTAATACACCATATTTAATGAAACCAATTGATTATGGTGCAAATATAATTATTCACTCTTTAACAAAATGGTTGGGTGGGCATGGTATAGCCATTGGAGGAGCAATTATTAATGGCGGAAACTTTGATTGGAGTAACAAGAAAAAATTTAGCACTATATCTGGACCACATTTTGCTTTGGATGGAATAAGTTTTTGGGAAGAATTTGGACCATCAGCTTTAACATCAAAGATAAGAGCTGAAGGTATGTATAATTTTGGACCAACTTTATCTCCTATGAATGCTTTCCATATTTTACAAGGAATAGAAACGTTACCACTAAGAATGAAAAAACATATGGAAAATACAAATGAATTAATAAAATTTTTATCAGAACACGAAGCGGTTTCATGGGTTAAACATCCAAGTTTAGATAGTCATCCAGATTATGGTGTTGCTAAGAAAATTTTACCAAAAGGTGCTGGATCTGTAATTGTGTTTGGTGTAAAGGGAGGAAGAAAAGCTGGAAAAAATTTTATAGAGTCTGTTCAATTATCTTCACATTTAGCAAATGTAGGTGATGCAAAAACTTTACTTATTCACCCGGGAAGTACTACTCATTCTCATTTAAATTCTGAGGCCATGCGATCAGCAGGATTAACAGATGATTTAATCAGGTTGTCAGTAGGGTTGGAAGATGTTGATGACATTAAAAAAGATTTTGAAATAGGGTTAAAATCAGTTTTGAAATCTAGGTAATTTTTATAAAGTATTAAAGAGTGTATTTAAAATTTAAAAATTTTGAGACTTTTATTTCGACAGGGGGGAAAAAATTAAATTCCAATCAACCTACGATTTGCTTTATTCATGGAGCTGGTCAAAATCATTTTTCTTTTGTTCAACAAACTAGATATTTTGCAAGTAGGGGGTTCAATGCAATTGCACCTGATTTTCCTGGACATGGTTTTTCAAAAGGACAGTGTAATTCTTCTATAGAAGATGATACAATATGGTTGTCAGAACTTCTTAAAGAAATTGGAATAAATGAATTTGTTATCGCAGGACATTCGCAAGGATGCCTTACTGCTATAGAGTTTAATAAGTTAAGTCTTAAATCATTAAAAGGAATAATTTTTATTGCTGGTTCTGCCAAAATACCTGTTAATGATTTTTTAATAGAGAAGGCAAAGAATGAACCTGAAAAGGCATATAAGTTGATGGTAACTTGGGGGCACGGAAAACACGGATCCTTTTCTATTTCTGAATTTCCCGGTCATCATCATCTTGGAGAGGGTTTCAAAGTAATGGAAATGAACCATAAATCAGCTTTAATTAATGATTTAAGTTCATGTAATAAATACGAAAAGGGTCTGGATGAATTAAAAAACATTAATTTAGATTGCTTGGCTATTCTTGCTAAATTTGATTTAATGACCCCTTTGAAATTTGGTAAAAAAATGGTAGAACATATTAATTCATGTGAGTGCCACGTTTTAGATTGCGGTCATTTTCTTCCAACAGAAAAACCAAAAGAAT
>MDTA01016983.1_pt1 | contig 12483 bp, 14 predicted proteins | sample 811151 | NCBI WGS metagenome assembly MDTA01 (sample SAMN05326648, study PRJNA326480) | marine metagenome | isolation source: seawater | place: Indian Ocean: South | collected 2010
GTTGATAGGCTGGATGTGGAAGCGCAGTAATGCGTGCAGCTGACCAGTACTAATAGCTCAATTGGCTTGATTTATGCACTGAAAAAAATTTTTATATAATCTTATTGAAATTAATATTAAATAAAAAACTATAATAAAATAAGGTTATGAGAGAATATATACATGCAGACTTAGACTTAAAATATAAAATTCTTGCATTTATTTCATTTAATAACACAAACATAATTTCCTTTCTTTTAAATGTTTATATTAAAATCCTAAGTAATTTAGGAATTAAGAATAAAATAAAAGAGTTTAATATAAAAAAAATTAACGAAGTTCATTACACAGTCCAAACTGAAGAAGGAATTGTAAATACACCAACAGTTTTTAGATGTTTAAATTTATCAAGTGGTTTTAATAATAGAATTGAATTTTTAGCAAATTCTTATGGAATAATTTTTTTTGAAAATGTTTTTCAAAAAAAAAATCCAAATATTATTGATATAGGAGCTAACATAGGTGAATTTACAATTTATTGCCTCAAAAGAAATTCTAATGTATTTTCTATAGAACATGATAAAGCAGCGTATTCAATGTTAAAATTAAATACTGAAAAATATTATAAAAAAATAAATACTTTTAATTTGACAATTTCAAATATCTCGGGTGTTGAAAAAATTTACTATGATACCTTGACTGGTGGAACATCATTAATTAAACCTGTAAATAAACACCATTTTAAGGAATTTGATTTAGAAAAGTTTTCCCCTGAAAAAAAGGTATTTTCTAATTCAAATTCACTAAGTTTAGATGAGTTTATTGAAAAAAATAAAATAAATTTTGTAGATTTAATAAAATGTGATGCAGAAGGAGCTGAACCAGAAATTGTTGAAGGATTAAAAAAAAATTCTAACAAAGTAGATTATATAGTTATTGATACTATCGGTGAAAGAAATGGAGAAGATACAACTGAAATTGTTGTAAAATTATTAAAAGAAAGAAACTTTCAAATTATTAGAAAACCTGAAAATAAAATTGGCAGGACAGTAATTGCAAAAAATAAAAATCTAGATTAAGATCACAGATAGAGCTAATTATATTTTGATTAAATATCTATAAGATTTTTTTACAATTGATTTTTTATTCAGAATTTTTTTTAATTTACTTAAATTTATAGTATCCGAATACTTTTTCATTTTATTTGTTATTGATTGATTTTTTAAGAATTTATTAAAATTATTCCATTCTAGTTTAGTGGAATTTTCAGCATTAACACCAATTATTTTATTTTCTCTTAAAATAAAAGACAAAATATTAATTTCGGATTTATTATTTAAAATATTTCCTATTGAAATTAAAACACCTTTTTTTGTTAAGTATTTTAAAGAAACTGATAGAGTTTTACCTCCCAAATTATCAAAAATAATAGAATATTTTTCATTTAATAAAGGAAAATTTATTTTTTTAATAAAATTTTCGTATAAATAAGTTTTTTTAATACCTAATCTTTTTAATTTTTTAATATTAGTAGATTTGGATATGACAACATCTAACTTAGAGTGATAATTTTTTAATAAAAAGATTAAAAATAATCCAACATTACTTGTGGGCGCTGTTATGAGAATAGATTTATCTGGAAATTTATTAATTATTTTTTCTGATATTTTAAAAGCTTTAAAAGCTGTAAATCCTGAAGTGCCTATTAACATACTATTTTTGAGGGTAAGCCCTTCAGGTATCTTATTTACCCAGCTATCATGTACAATTACAAATTCAGAAAATCCACCACCAGTTTCAACCCCTAAAGGTTTAGCTATAATAAATACTTTATCTTTCTTTTTAAATTTTTTAGATTTTGAAAAATAAATTATACCTGAAACATCAATTCCTGGAGTATGAGGGTAGTTCTTCACAAGTCCTTTATGGCCTTTAGCAATTAAACAATCCTTAAAATTTAGATTTGAATATTTAACCTTTATAACAACATAATTTTTTTTAATATTTGAAAAATCTGTCAGTTTATCTTTGTTTATTTTTGATTTAAAAATGTCTTCTTTAATTTTAATTACACTTAATTTTTTAAACTGTTTTATTTTCTCTGAAACTATTTTCATTTTGTTGATATAAAATAGCTGAAAATTCCTGAAGCTACTTTTTTATTATTTATATCTTTGACAGTAGCGGTAGCCTCAATTTTTGTAAGTGTGATCTTTATAATATCAGCATATATATAAAGTGTATTAGCTTTGTCAATTTTTGAAAAATATGATGTTTTTGAACTAGTATTTAAACAAATTTTATTTCTAAACTTTTTATTTGAATAAATAATGGAAACTATAGTTTGCAACATAGCCTCTTGAATTAAAGTACCTGGCATCACAGAATTGTTAATAAAATGACAAGTAAAAAACCATGAATTTTTTCTTATTTTTTTAATTCCAATACCAGACTTTAAATTTATCAATTTTTTGATTTTATCAACCATTAAGAATGGACTTTTAATTTGCGTTAAAGAGGAAATTTGTTTTTTTTCTAAATTTTTAGTCATTTTTTATGAGCTTATAGTTCTAGATAAAGTTAAGATAATATCAACTCCATCCCATTCTGGTGTTAAATCAAAAGCTCTTCCTATTGGAACAAATCTATCAATTCCTTTTATTTTATTTTTAACAATAATTTTTTTTAATCTATTAAAATTATAACCATGATAGGTAATAGTTTGCAGTTTATTTGAAGTAAAATTTTTAAGAGAATCTAAATTTTTTAGATCAATTTCATAAAATGTACCAAAACTTATATTTTGAAAGTTCTGAAAATTATTATCATTTTTTTTTAGTCGAATTAAATTGAAATCTTTAAAACTTAAGTTGAATTTTCCTTTTTCTTTTAAAGCATAAAATGTAAGATTTGAAATTTTTTTATTTGTTGAAGAAAGATCGTTTTTATAATTTTTATTAACAATATTTTGAACTTCTAACCAAAACTTTTTTTTGATTTCTTTTTCTTTTCCAGTCCAAAATAAAATTATTGGAGAAGAACATCCAAATTGATCCATAGTATAAGCGTCATTATAAAAATTATTAGCTAATTTTTTAAATTCATTTTTTTTTAATTTTAATAATTTTTTAGAATTAATTAATGAAGCTGAAAATCTATCAGCAAAAGTTAAATCTATACATCTTGGATTAGTTTCAAAGCTTTTAAATTTTTTAATAGTGTCATCGCCACCCCAAATTACTCTAGCTTCAACAATTTTAGATAATTGCATCGAAACTTTATCAGAACTTTTATATTTTATTAAAGTTATTCTTCTTAAAATTGATTTAAATTTTCTTTTTTTTAATAGTTTACTGAAAATATCACATAAAATTTTAACTTGGAAAAAATTCTTACTGGGGATCCTTATTAAATTATGATTTCCAGCAAGCAATCCAAAAGCAAGAGAATATGCAAAAGTAGTTGGGACATTTGTTGGAGTTATGTGCAAGACTGATCCACGACCTATACGATTTGTAAAAGAACTGTAGTTATTTAAAATTTTTTTAATATTGCTTGATCTACACCAAAATCCGAATGAAATAATATCAGTAAATTTGATTGTTTTTTTTGTTTGAAATATTTCTTTTGAAATTTCATTTAAAAAGTTAATAACAATTTCATCAAAGATTTCATACGGGCCACTATTAATATCCTTAAGATTTCCTAAAATTAATTGAATATTTCCCTCAATATTTTTATGTAACATCGCTACAGCCCCTTAATTCAGAGTCAGGAACTCTACCTTTTATTGAAAAATATTTACCTTTGTTACCACATTTGCAATCATCAATTCCTTCTATTTTTCCAATATCTTCAGTTAACAAATTATGACCCGGATAACTTAATGGTAACAATGACATTGTTTGTATAAGCCCAGTCTCATTTGTTCTACAAACTTTAAGATTTGAATTTCTTACAAATATATCAGAGAATATTGAGCAATGAAAAAAACCAGACTCACACTCTAAAAAAATCGATCCAGTTTGTTCGATCATACCATAGTAATTAAAAATTTTTGAGCAACCTAAAATTTTTTTAACATCATTTTTAAACAAATTATTATTAATATTAAGGCTTGTCATTTTTTTCCATCCACCGCCATGAATTAATATAGATTTATTTTTTTTAAGAAATATTTTATTTTTTTTTAAATATTGTAAGAAATTAATCCAAATAGTACTTGTAAATCCAAAGAGTATGAATTTCTTTTTGGGATTTCTGTTTAAATAATTTTTAAGAATAGAAATTTTAGGTTTATTATTTTTATCTAGAAGAAATATTTTTTTTCTACATAATTGTCCAAAACCTTTAATTGCAGCCCCTTTAGCTGAATAAGCATCCTTTGTTGATAAGATGTTTTCTTTCTCAATAAAAAAAATATCATCGTTCTTATTAATTTTATTTGAAAATATCTTTTCTAGGGTTTTAGACTGTAAAATTGAAGTCTTCGTATCAATATTAATTTTCGATTTGTTCTTTCCAGAAGTACCAGATGAATTAAAAATTGAGTAATTTTTATCTCTTATACTTGAGTCTAAATTAAAGTTTTTAAAAGCTGAAGTGTGTACAAAAGGCAAATCGGTAATTTTTCTTTTTTTATTAATTTTCTTAAAAAGATTATCTGTTAAAATTTTATAATCGTTGGAATTTTTATAATGAAATTTTGAAAGCTTTAATATATTTTTAAAAAAAAGAAGATCTTTTTCTTTTTTAACCATATTAAATGGATCTAATTTAAATAATAAATTATAATTTAACATTTATTTTTTCCCTTAAATTTTCATAACTTATTTTGTTATTTAAAGTTCTTGGAAATGATTTTAGTTTAATTGTCTCTAAATATCTAACACTAACATTTGTGATTTTTTGAGTGTAGATAAGTAATTTTTTTTTTTTATATGGTTTTTCATAAAATAAGTATATTTTTTTTTCATCGCTAATGCATGAAACAATATATTTTTTATTTTTTAATTGATTCTCTAAAAATTCTAAATCTACACGATTCCCAAAAATTTTTACTATTTTACTTGTTCTTCCAGTTATGTAAAAAAAATTATCATTATCAAAATAAGCCAAATCACCAGTCATCAGCTTATTTGAGATACTTCCTTTTTTTAAATCGGAATATTCATTTGAATATCCCATAAAAACATTTTTTCCTTCACAAATTAATTCCCCTACAACAAAAGGTGTATTTATTTTTTTTTTATTTTTATCAATAAGATAAATTTTATTTCCTGGAATTGCTTTACCTATGCTTCCAGTTTTTTTGTTCAAAAATTTTGGGTTTAAATAAGATATTCTTGGAGAAGCTTCAGTTTGACCATACATTGATATAAATTTGATTTTCTCTTTATAGGAAAAATTTACTAATTTTTTCAAAGTAAAAACATCTAATTTCCCACCAGCATGTGTGAAATATTTTATGTACTTATTTTTTAATCTATGTATTCCAATCTTATCAAGAATCTCATAAGTGTGTGGAACTCCATTAAATGATGTAACCTTGTTTAAATTAAAAATATTCCAAAATTGTTTTTGTATAATTGAAAATTGAGAAACAACAATTTTACCTCCAACTTCTAAGTGAGTATTTATAATAGAAAGCATATAACTATAACTTATAGGTAAATTTGTTATAGCAGAGTCACCTGAATTAATTTTTAAATACTTTAAAATAGAGTAAGTATTGAAATATAAGTTTGTATATGACAATTTTGCTAATTTAAGGCCTCCCATTGAACCTGAAGTTGAAATTAAAACTGACAAATTTTTGTTAATTAATATTTTTTTGTGTTTTTTGTTTTTATATAAAATTTGACTAAAAAAATTATATTCAATTGAACAATAATTTTTAATTATTTTGCTATTCATTTTTGAACTAAAAACAAACTTAGGTTGATAAATTTTAAATATTTCCTTAATTTTTATAGATGGAGTTTTGCTATCAATAATAATCACTGGATGTTTCTTTAAAATACAGAATATATATGCTAAAATTGATCCAAGTGAATTTTCTGATATAATTATAACTAGAGATCTTTTTTTTATTATTTTACTTATTTTATTAACTTCAAATAAAAGATCCTTATAAGTTAATTTTTGATTTTTATCATTTACGAGAGCTATTTTATTATTAAATTTATATAAATTTTTAAATAAACCCATTTTAGAGAAAATTATTTTTTCTTTAATAATTTTAAAACTTTCTTAGTAATACTTTTTTCGTCTAAACCATGAATTTTAAGTAAATATTCATATTTACCAGTTGGTCCAAATTTGTCTGATAGAGAGATTATTGATAAATTGGTTTCCAAACTATTTTTTGCAATTAATTCAGAAACAATACTACCCAAACCACCAATTGCGGTATGCTCTTCTATTACCAAAATTTTTTTATAATTTTTGATAATTTTTTCTAAATCATTATCTATTGGTTTAATAGTACTTACATTGATTACTTCAATGTCTAGATTATATTTTATTTTAATCTTTCTTATTGATAATTTAATTTGACCGAGTATAGATCCATAAGACAAAATCAATAAATCTTTACCCTTAAACAATCTTTTTATTTTTCCAAAATTGTACTTATAATTTTCTTCATATAAAAAGTCAGATCCTGGCACACCAGTTAACCTTATGTAGCTTGGTCCACGATTATTAAATGCATAATCATTTAAAACTTTTCCTAACTCAGCACAGTCAGCAGGACAAGTAATATTCATGTTTGGAATTGTTCTCATTATTGCTATATCTTCTAGACCAAAGTGACTGTTTCCTAAAAATCCCATTGAAAGTCCACTTCCTAAGGCCACTAAATTTACATTATGTTTCATATATCCTAAATTCATTCTAATTTGTTCACTTGCTCTCATAGATAGGAAGGGGGCAAATGATGTTACAAAAACTTTGTGGCCCTCATTTGCAAGTCCAGCTGCTACACCGATCAAATTTTGTTCACTTATACCAACAGATAAATATTGATCTGGGAATTCAGATTTAAAACGTGCCAGGCCAGACGATCTACCAAGATCTGCACTTAAAACTATCAAATCTTTATTTTTTTTTGCAATATCAAGCATGAATTGACCAAACATGGCTCTTGGACCCATTTTAAACCATTTTTTTGCATTACTTTTATCAAATTTCATAAAAATTAGAATTTTTGAAGTGATTTAATAGATTGTAAGTAAAAGTTTTTTGTTAATCTTCCATGATGCCAATCGTTATTATTTTCCATAAAAGCCACACCTTTACCTTTGATAGTTTTGGCAATTATTGCAGTCGGTTTATTTTTAATTTTTTTTTTAAATTGTCTTTTTAGTTGATCAATATCATGACCATCACAACTTATAGTATTCCAACCAAATCCTAACCATTTTTTTTTAATTTGTTTAAAGCTCATTTCACTATTTATTGCTCCGTCATTTTGATGACCATTACAATCAATCACAATAAAAAGGTTATCCAAATTATTTTCTGTAGCGGTAATAGCAGCCTCCCATACAGATCCTTCATAACATTCCCCATCACCTAACAAAACGAGTATCGAACCATTAATATTTCTCTTTTTATAAGAAATTGCCAGCCCAACACCAAATGACAAGCCTTGTCCAAGACTACCATTGGATGATTCTATACCTATTTCCTTATTCATAATTGGATGTGCAATAAATTCGCTTCCATTTTTTTGAAAACTTAATACATCTTTTTTTTTTATTAATTTTTTACAGTAAAGTATTGATAACAATGCTAAAAACCCATGACCCTTACTTAATATAAATCTATCCTTTGGACTTCTAGTTCCTATGCTAAAGTGAGAATAAATAACTCCAATTATATCTACTATCGATAATGCACCACCTATATGTGTAGCTTCACCACAATGAAAACTTGCATCTAAAATGATTTTTCTCATTTTTTTTGTAAGTTTATTTATTGAATTCTTTGTTACCAATTCATTCCTCCATTTATATTGATAATTTGTCCATTAATATAAGTAGATTTTTTTGATGATAAAAAAATTGCTAATTCAGCTATTTCTCTTGGTTCACAAGCTCTTTTTAGATAAGAATTTTTTATAAGTTTTTCTTTTGCCAAAATATCCATTTGTTTAGACATTTTTGAATTTGTTACATTTGGATTTATACCATTTACCCTGATTTTATAATTTGAAAACTCATTAGCCATTATTTTAGTTGCGTGCATAAATGCTAGTTTGCTACAACCATAGGCTAGTGTGCCCCTGTCAGGTATTTCACTAGCAATAGATCCAATATTTATTATAGAAGCATTTTTAGAAATTTTAAGATATTTTAAAAGTAGCTGAGTAATTTTTATTTGAGAAAAAAAATTAATATCAAATATTTCTTTTAAGTTTTTCTGAGAAGTCATTTCAATTATTGATCCAGATGCTTTACCTGCATTATTAATTAGTATATCTAAATTTTTATTTTTAGAAAAAAACTTATTTATCTCATTTGAAAGTTTTGTTTCGTTACTTAAATCAGAAACAATAAATTTTATATTTTTCTTTTTTTTAGTAAAATTAAAAAATTCTTTATTCTTTTTTTTTATTAAACAAATTATTTTAGCATTTTTTTTCTCAAAAGCTTCAACTAGTGATCTACCGATGTCCCCATTTGCACCTGTAATTAATACTGTTTTATTTTTTAACATCTCAAATTATTACCCAAGGTTTTTCTTTTTATTACGTAATTTCTTAACTAGGGAGGATAATTTTTTTTTTTTATAAATATTAAATATTTTTTTTTTTCTCATTTCTAGAGCTTCTATAAACAATTTTGAAGTAAAATAACTTTCTACAACTTCGTTTCCAAGTTTTTTTTCGAATTCTTTTAATGTTTTTATGCCCTTTTTATTAAATTTTTTAAATAATTTTTTTGTATTAACTGCATCGCTGAAATTAGGCATTCCATTTGAAGATGGCAACATATGATTTAATGTATATTCAAAATTTTTCTTATTAATAATTATTTTTTTCATAATTATTCTTTTATATATTTTTTAAAATTACTTTTTATGTGATCAGATATTAATAATGAAACAGCCTGTACTGTTGACGCTATATTTACTGCAGAGCTTGAGGGAAATATACTACTATCAACAATGAATAAATTTTTAATATCATGACATTGACCATATTTATTTACAACTGAATTCCTTCTTGAGATTCCCATTTTCGCAGTACCTGAAATATGCCATCCAGTATTTTTAACAGGTCCAAATGCATTAATTTTTTTTGCACCTGCAATTTTTAGTAATTTTTTGCATTGTTTTAACCCGTGTGAAAGCATTTTTTTACTATTATTAGATAAATTATAATTTATTTTAACACCTGGCATATTATCTTTGTCTTTTTTACTAAAATCTAGCTGAATGTAATTATTTTTATTAGCGAAGTCTTCACATATCACACTTAGTTGTATTGTTTTACCAAAATAATCAAAAAAATTTTTAAAAAAATCTTTACCAAAATTTATTTTATTAAATTTTTTTAAATAATAGTAAGTCTCAATTGGTCCAGGAGAGCGCAGGTGTTGAATTGTATATCCACGTTTATATTTTCTTTGTTTATTTGACTTATAAAATTCATGACTATAAATAGAACATCCCACTACGCCATCATTAGAGGCTAAAAATTTATCAAATTTACCTTCAATAAAGCCAAGGGGATGTAACATTAAATTTTTTCCTACTTGTCCAGAATTATTAGCAAGACCATTTGGGTAATTTTTATTTGAGGAGTTCAATAGTATTCGTGGTGTACCTATACCACTCGCGGCAAGAATTATTAACTTTGCTTTAAGAAAAATTTTATTATTATTTTTATTTTTGTAAATTACTCCAGTTGCATTATTTTTATTAGATGTTTTAATTTTTAAAACTCTACATTTCGATTTTAATATGAGTCCATTTTTTATTGCTTTTTTTAAATAAGTATCAACAACTGTTGGTCTTAATCCTCTAGAATATTTTTTAGAATTTCTTACAGCCGCATAGGATGGCCACCAATGCCATTTAAGTTTGTTAAAGGCGTTTGCTAAAATTTGCCCAGAACATCCAATATCTATTGGAGGTTTTAAATTTTTAATATCAGGATAAGCTGGGTCTCCACTTAAACCTGAAACTCCCATAATTTTATCGTTTAAGTCATAATATTTTTTCAACAAATTATAATCAAATAGCCAATTAGAACCTATCCTATCATTTTTATATGTAAAAAAATCAGATTTATGAAATCTGAGATAATGACCTGAATAAATAAGTGTTGACCCACCTACAGCATTAAAATTTGCTATAGATATTGGAGACTCATCTGAATTGATTGGATAATCTTGTTTTAAATTTCTATATCTAGTGTCAGAATTAAACTTATAAAGTTTATTTATTTCATAAAATTTAGAATTAGAGGAATATTCATTATTCTTAAAATATGGTCCTTGCTCAAGGCAAGTTACTTTTAAATTTAATTTACTAAGATTCCACGCAGAAGCTGCTCCTGATGCACCCGCACCGATTACAAGGATGTCCGTTTTTTCAGTTTTCATTAATAAATTATTTTTTTTTGGGGATATATTTATCTAAGATTTCAGGTATCGTGATTGTCATCTCCGCTTCACATGCAATTTTTCCTGCAACAAAACCCTTACCGATGCCCTTACAAATACCTCTTTTCCACGATAAAACTTTTGTTTGTATATCAAATTTATCTCCAGGCAAAATTTCTCTTTTAAATTTAACAACATGAGATATTGCATGGGTGACCTTACCCTTGTTACCTGGCAACGTAGTTATAGCGACCGTTAACATTTGTGCCAGTGCTTCTAATTGGAGCGCACCAGGCACATTAGGGTTTCCAGGAAAGTGTATGGGAAAAAACCATTCATTATTTGTAAAATTTTTATATCCATGCGCTTCTTTACCTGGAATAATTTTTGTCACATAGTCAATCATTAGAAATGGATATCTATTAGGTTGATAATCTAACAATTCGAAACTATTTAAAGATTTTTTTTTCAAGTGATTAAATTTTTACCTTATATTTTTTTAATATTTTTTTTCCTTTTTCAAAAGAACTAAAATCAATTATATCATCCATCTCTAAAGAAATATTGAATACATCCTCAAGGGAACCTATCATTGTCATATGACCTACAGAGTCCCACTGGGGTATTGATTGATATTTTAATTTTTTCAATTTCGATTTATTAACTGAAAAACTTTTTTCAAAAACTTTCGAGTATTTGTCTAAATTATTCATGTTAAATTAATATTTATTTCTTGGCCTATTAATATAGTTTTTTTATAAAATATTCTAAATTGTATATTTGCTCTATAATTATGATATTAATAAAAATCACAACAAATTTTTTAATATCATATTTAGATATTATTAATAATATCATTAAAAATATAAATGCAAGAAAAAATCTATTTAAGACCACTTTCCTTAAGGGATATAAACGAAAAATATTTATTTTGGGTTAATGATCCTGCTGTAACCAAGTATCTTGAGATAGGTAGCCAAAAATTAACTATTAATGATCTAATTAAATATGTTGAGGAATCGCCAAAAAAAGGAAGACACAATTATGCAATAGTGACACAAAATTCTCTACAACATATTGGAAATGGGTCTTTATATTCAATAGAGCCAAGAAATAAAACTTTTGAAATCGGATGGTTTATTGGTGAAAAAAATTTTTGGGGTGGTCAGTATTCTTCAATGATTATTTTTTATTTACTTAAAGTTGGTTTTATTAAAATGGGTCTAGAAAAATGTATTGGAGGTGTTGAAAAAGAAAATATTAAAGCAAGAATGACCAATAAATTCTCTGGTTTTAAGGAGACTAAAAGTCATTTTTTAATTAAAAATAATAAAAAAACTCCATTTATTAATCTTGAACTTACTAAAAAGGATTGGTTAATTCGTACTAAAACATTGCACTTAGAATATCCAGAACTGTTTGATGAAATTTAAAACATTTGTAAACTATTATGACAAGAATTATTCCAAAATTAGATATTAAAAATGAGAATTTGGTTAAAGGTATACATCTAGAAGGTTTACGAGTTTTGGGTGACCCAGATTACTTTGCAGAACAATACTATTTAAGTGGTGCAGATGAAATAATCTATCATGATGTAGTAGCAAGTTTGTATGACAGAAACAGTATGCTTCCTTTAATCAAACAAACTTCAAAAAAAACTTTTGTGCCTTTGATTGTAGGTGGCGGTATAAGAAATTTAAAACAAATAGAAAAAATTTTAAAATCAGGTGCGGATAGAGTATTTATAAATACTGCAGCTATAAATAACATAAATTTTATCAAGAAAGTAATCTCAGAATTTGGAGCATCTACTTTAGTTATTTCAATAGAGGTTGTTAAAAAAAATAAAAATTTTTATTGTAGAAAAGATTTTGGTAGAGAAGAA
>MDTA01103035.1_pt1 | contig 12476 bp, 4 predicted proteins | sample 811151 | NCBI WGS metagenome assembly MDTA01 (sample SAMN05326648, study PRJNA326480) | marine metagenome | isolation source: seawater | place: Indian Ocean: South | collected 2010
CCAATACTATGAATTGATACAAGCTGTTGGAACATCTGGTCTGGTAAACCGCGATGCTCAAGGTTCTGCGCTGCAAGGCGGCAACGGAATCGTCGAGATCGCTGGCATCAAGATCTACAAGTCAATGAACATTCCGTTCCTTGGCAACTATGGAACCGCTTATGGCGGAACCACTGGTGTCACCTCACCTACCAACACAGGCTCCTTCATTGGAGAAAGCCTTGAGGATGCTTCTGACTCCGAAACAGGTATCCACAATGATTACGGTACTGCTACTGAGGTTGGTTCCAAGTCCTGCGGACTGATCTTCCAACGTGAAGCAGCTGGCATGGTCGAAGCTATCGGCCCCCAGGTGCAAGTCACCAGCGGAGACGTGAGCGTGGTCTACCAAGGCGACGTGATGCTCGGGCGCTTGGCCTGCGGTGCAGATTATCTGAACCCTGCTGCAGCTGTTGAGCTGTATGTAGGTGCTTCTGCTCCTTCTGCATTCTGATTTTTATTCACAGGGGGTCTTCGGACTCCCTTTTTTTTATTTACTAAATATGTCTACAACTTCGATCGAGCGAATAACAGAGATTAATGCTATTAACGAAGTCTTGGCGGCTGTAGGTCAAGCACCAGTCACCACACTGGATCAAACAAACCCGGACGTTTCGATTATCCAACAGACTCTTACAAGTGTGTCTCGGGAAGTTCAATCTGAAGGGTGGCATTTTAACAAAGAAAATAACTATGAATTAGTACCAGATAGTAATAAGGAAATTCTTATTCCTGACAATATATTGCAACTGGATCTAAATAGAGTAAACAGTGGACATAGTGATGTTGTTCGTAGGAATGGCAAACTCTATGACAAATGGAAAGAACCAAGATCAGAAGCCACAAAGTTTGACGAAAAAATTAGAGCCGATATAGTTTGGTATCTTAGTTGGATGGACTTACCAGTACCTATACAGGATTACATTATTGCTAGAACATCAACAGTAGTATCTTCTAGGCTGGTTGGAGATTCAAATCAATACCAAATACTGCAACAACGTGAGATAGCAGCAAGAGCAACAGCACTTGAATACGACTGCAATCAAGGTGATTACACATACTTCGGCCACCCTGAAGGTGAAAACTATTACATCAGCTATCAACCATATCGAGCACTTTATAGATAATGGCAGCAATTACTCAGAGAATTAACAACTTCTTGGGTGGTGTATCAACTCAGCCTGATGCCAAGAAAATTCCTGGACAGGTAAGGGATGCAATTAATGTATATCCTGATCCGGCTTTAGGACTTGGGAAACGACCTGGAATTAAATATTTAGATACACTGCATGATGGAACAGGAACAAACGGTGCGACAGGTACTGACTATGCAACACCAGCTTTAGCTGATGCACATTGGTTTTTCATTGACAGAGATAATGATGAAATTTATATTGGTTGTATTGTAGGCAATGAAGATGCAGGAACTACACCAGCTGATGCAGCTATTCATATTTGGAACGCAATTCCAGATGCAGATGGTAACTACAGAAAATCAACATTAACGATTGAAGGTAGCGGCACAGCAGATGATGTACGAAAGTATTTAACAGCAGTAAAGTCTGATGACTATGAGGTACTGACAGTACAAGACACCAGTATTGTCGTTAATAAAAACAGAACGGTTGGTTCATTAAACGGTGTATCTCCTACTAAATGGAGCGCAACGATTCAATTAAAAAAGATTGAATATAGTGCTACCTACACAGTAGAGATAGGATCACAAACCGCATCCTATCAAACATACAATGCAGATGTATTTACTAACAATGCTGGTACAGATACAAAGCTGAATGCAGATACAATTCTGACTGGGCTAAAAACTCAAATTGATGCTTTAAATATTAATGGTTTAACTGTTGAGAAAGGTCCGACATACTTAGAGATTGAATCTTCTGAAACAGCTTTGGGACAACCAGGATCAGGCGGTACAGTACCAGCCGTTTTAATCATAAAAACAAAAGGTGGTGTAGGTGGTGATGCTCTCACACACTTTGTTGATGAAGTTGATACAGCTACTGATTTACCTAAAAATGCTAAGCATGGAAGAGTTGTAAAGATTGCAAATACTGGATCAGCACAAAGCACATACTATGCAGAGTTTAAAGCTAATGCTGGAGCTGGGGCATTAAGTGATGGTTTCTGGGAAGAGACTCTAAAACCTGGAGCGTCAGTTGGTTTAGATAATTCGACAATGCCACACGAATTAGTAAACACAGCAAAGGATGAATTTACATTTAAGAGAATTACTTACACTGAAAGGTTAGTCGGTGACGACGACACAAATAGTCAACCAAGTTTTGTAGGTAAGGAAATTAGCGGTGCTTTCTTTAATCGGAACAGGCTTGGATTTCTGACTGGTGAAAATGTATCCATGAGTCAGTCTGGCGAGTTCTTTAATTTCTATAACATTACAGCAACAGCATCTACAGCATCTGATCCTGTGGATTTGGCGTGTTCAAGTGTACGACCACTTCAATTACATGCTGCTCTACCTTCTGTCAATGGCATGGTGCTCTTTAGTCAGAGTCAGCAATTCCTTATGTATTCAGAGTCTGGAAACCTTACTCCTCAAGACTCATTGATTAATGGAATGTCTAACTATGAGATGGACAAAAATATTAAACCTGTAGAAGTAGGAACAAGTATTTATTTTATTAGTAAAACTCCTGCATGGTCTCGGATATTTTCATATACCTTTAGAGGACTACAAAATCCACCACAAGTAATTGACATTGGCAAAGTTGTAACTGAATACATTCCATCATCAATTACACAACTTGTTTCAAGCCCACAAAATTCATTTGTATGCTTGTTTGGTGAGACTGATAAAACAGTATATTTCTATAGGTATTACGACAACGGTGAAACACAAGAAATGCAGGCATGGTTTAAATGGGATTTACCTGGAAAACCATTAACAATTAACATCACTCAAGATAAAATATATGCTGTATTGCAAGTAGATAAGCAGTCTGCAGGTGGATGTTATTTTATGTGCAGTTTGGATATTACAAAAACACCGAATGACGCCATTCTGATCAATAGTGCTGGAACCCCATTGAATCCTTACATGGATTTTTATGCACAAGCTACAGCCTTAACAGCTCAAGATGGTGGAACTAAGATTGATCTTCCATATGATGATGTTAAGGATGTAGATCCAGTAATCATTGTCAAAGGTACGGAAGCTCAACAGGTTGATATTATTGGACAAGAGCCTGAAGATGGATCAGGTGATCAATCTACAGCATCCCAATCTGGAACTATTGACGGTGATGCTGGATATTCAGCACCTGTTGAACGTAAAACAGATAGCAACGGTGATAGTTATTGGTGGGTTAAAAGAGATTTAACAAGCATTGCTACAAGCCGAATTATTGTTGGATATAAATTTAACTACGATGTAAAACTACCAACACTATTCTTACAGCAAACACCAGATGGTAGGAAAGTTGATTATGCAGGTTATCTTGGCATCAACAGGTTGAAATTCTCAACAGGTGAAATTGCAAGCTTTGGATTAAAGCTTAAAGTAAAAGGTGTAAGAGGTAGATTCCATGAGTTTACTTATACTAACAGTAGGAATTTCTCGTTACCATTTAAACCACATGACAAATACGATCTTGCTGTAAGGGTAAATGATGCAAACACATCTAAATTTACCTGCAATGATCAAGGTGTTGTGACTATTGAAAGTACAGTCACTATGAACACTAATGACAAAGTATTAATCTACGAAGATTATTACTATGTCGAAGAAACTGCTGCCGATTTAGATTATTACGAGGCTGATGACGTGGCAATTCCTGGACAAGCTATTTACACATTTCCTGTGAACCAAAGAAACACAAACGTAGAAATAAGAGTATTTAGTAATTTACCGTTCCCATTGTCATTAAGCTCGATGGTATGGGAAGGACAATACTCACCAAGATATATTAGGAGGGCTTAAACATGGCACTAAATTGGGGAAATGCAGCACAAGGAGGATTAACTGGATTTGCTTCTGGAGCAGCGACTGGTCAGCCCCACATGGCAGGCATCTTTGGTGCAGGAGGTTTCTTAAGCGGATTATTCAGTGGTTCCTCCAGCAGCTCAGGTGATCTAGGGCCGGGTAAGAAAGCTAAGAAGGCTGCCAGGGCAATGCAGAAGATTGATAATGATCAGATGTTCCTTAAGTATGCGATGGCGCAACAGCTAAGGAATGCTAACCCTGGAATATACGATCACAATGCAAAAGTTGCATTAGCAGAAGCATCAAGAGCATTTGATTATGCAAATCAACAGAGGACTGAACTTTACAATAAGTCAGTAGAACTCTATAAAGACTCTGTTAATGCTTTTGATGAGACAGTTAATTTAAATGATATTGCAGCAACTATGGCTATGAATGATGCTGCAAGACTTAGGAATCAACGAGTTACTGAGCTGAATAATAATGTAGAAATTATCAAACATCAGTTTAAAAACAATAAGATTGTAAATAAATTAGCAGCTAAAGGCTTAAACAGGCAAGAACGGCAAGCTATTAAACAAACGAATATGTCAATCAAAGACATACTTCTGCAAAGCGGGATTCAAACAGATTTGTCTATTTTAGATAAAGGTGATATTGATGAGCAAATTGCAAACACAAGAAATATGGCTTACTTTGATAAAGCCCAACTTACTGATAATATTGCTGAAGCAGCAGAGATGCTTGGCTATAGTAAAAGTGAAGTAAAAAGAATTGTAGACGAGGCAAAAGATTTAGCAAGCCTCAATATTTCATCAATTAACAATACGATGGCGTCTCAATTAGAGGCAGCTAAATACAATCAGACTGGTATAAATAATAAATTAAAAACAGCATTACGAGACGGTAAACAAGCAAACGCAACAGCAAAGCAAGAATTTAAATATACAACAGATGTTGCATCTGAGAACCTAAAAGCACAGGAAAAACAATTAAAAGCAGACGAATATCAATTAGATTCTGAAATGACCGATTTAAAAGGTCGAAAAAGGGAACTGGTTGACAGTGCTGCTCAAGCAATAAAAGATATTGAAGCAAATAAAGATTTTCAAGATAAACAAATTCAATCTAAACTAAGACAAGCAAAGTTAGAAAACAACTTTGCACGTCAAGAACTTTCCTTAGCTCAAGACGAACGTTATGCAGAAGCCGCCATCAAAACAGATGAGATGCGGCGTCAAGGATTAATGGAACAAAGCGCACAGATTGCAAAAGGACAATCTGGACGATCTGCAAGGAAGTCTGTACAAGGATTGGCATTTTCTAATCAACAAGCTCAAGCACTAATTGCTAAATCAATTGTAAGAGCAGATGCTAAATATGTAATTGATAGAGAAAAGTTAGTACAAGGAATTAAAGAGACCAGAAGAGCTGCGTTAGATCAACTTGAATACAATAGAACAGTTGCTGAATCAGCATTTGAAAAGCAGGGAATTGGCCTTGAAAGAGCTGCATCTAACTATGAGGCTTCAAAGAAAACTTTCCAAGCCAAAAAAGAATTGATGAGTTTGAAAAAAAATCAAGCTCAGATTGATAAACTGGCAGTTGGTAAGAATAAAAGACTTACGGAAGATACTATCAGAGATACTAACGAACAATATACTGATTTGGTAAGAGACTCTGAATTATCGCTTGAAGCTGCAGCTGATGAGCTGAAGTTTACAAGAGCAAATCAGAGAAATCAAAAAGCATCTATTAGAACTAAATACGAGTCGCAGAAAGAAGCTGCAACAACAGAAATTAATAAACTGAATACTCAAAATAAATTCTTTAATAAAGGTGCTGGACGTAAGATTTCACAAATCCAAAGTCAGAAGAGTAGTAGCATTAAAAGGCTGAATAATCAACAGAAGAAAATAAATAGAACACTTACCGGAGTACTTGACAGAGGAGCCTTAAATGTAAACGAATTGTCTACAAATCTGATGTTTAGTCAATTCGACATTCAAGACAGAATCAAACGAAATGCATTGGAATTAGGTGATTTAGAATTCCAAACTGCAATGTCACTTAATTCACTAGGTACTGCACATCAAAGTGCAAAAGATCAATATCAGTTAAGTAAAGAACGTATTAGATGGGACCAATACTTGTCAGACAGATCAGCAGAATCAGTACTACTTGATGAGCCTGAAATTCCTGACATGATTCCACCAGTGCAGGAAGCACCTGGATTTGTCCAAGGATACATAGAAGAACCAGACTTTAAAGCATTATTAGAAGCACAAAGTAAAGCAATTAAATCGAAAAGCTATTACAATCCTAATACAGCTGCTTCTAATCAAGCATTCTTAGGTGCGTTGGGAGAGTCGTTTAACATGGCTACCAGCATAATGTCGTTCTTCCAAGGACCACCAGATTTCAAAAAACCTGAACAACGTAATCCATTTGCAGGCGGAGCAACATTTAGCCAAGCCGCTAACATGGACTTTGATTTCCTTGGTAATAACAATCAATTTAAAGTAGCAGCTCCAAATGCCTTTAATCAACCACTTGATCTCAGTGGATTTTCAGATCAAAGGATTTCAAACGTAGTAATGGATGCTTTACCAGATATGCAATTTGACACAATCTATTAAATGAACTATGGCACAACTCTTTGGTGGGTACGCCCAAAACAGAGGATTTAAAGGTAATTCCCCTGTTACAAGAGCAAAAGCAATCCAATCCCGTAGCGAAGACTTTCTAAGGAATTTAAAGCTACAGAGAGATATGGAAAAGCAGAATGCTGTGCAAGCACATTCACTGCTACAAGAACAATTCAAACTAGACCAAAACAACAGACAGCAATTCCAACAACTTGAATCAGCAGCAGCTGGTGCAGAACGTGAGGCAAAACAACAGCAATACAACAATGAAATCGAAAGGATTAATCAACAATCCAAAGATAAAATTGCAATGTATGAAGCGTTGTCTGGCGTTTCTAATACAGCTGCAGAGCTGATTAAACAGGAAGGAATTAAACAGAAGAAAGCTAAGATTGAATTTGGTCAAAGCCTAATCATGGATTATGGCTTGACTCCTCAAGAGATTGACCAGATTCAAACAATGGAAAGTGGTCTTCTTCAGTATGAAGCTGAACAAGCACCTCTGATCCACCGTCTAAGATCCCAAGGAATGCCTGAGACAGACCTCAATACCTTATTGAAGTCATCAGGCTGGGTTCAGTATGGAGCAGCTTTGGGAGCTGTTCAGAATGCTAATCAGGACTACGATGTCTATCTAGCTGCAAATAAAAATAAACCAGTAATAATCAATGGTCAGGAAATGACTCTTGAGGACGCTGAATTAAAAGCCGATGTTGATGCTATTTCTGGTATTTTTAATCGACTTAGAAGTAACTTTATAGAAGAGTATCTTCCTGGTTATGACCCAGCGTTTGTTGCTAAGTATGCCAGAAAGGGCATGCAAGTTGCTGAAAGTCGATATAAAAGAAGTATTGCATCGAATATTGAAGAACAAGCAGAAGAAGAGAACACTATGTTGGCAAGACGGAGCATTGCTCTAGTTGCTAATGATGATTTAGGTAATCCTGCTTCTTTTATGGAAGGAACCTATTTGGAATCAGGTGGTATTGGAAGTGAGATATTACCGTCAGTACATAAACAAAGAGTTGAACACTTAGCTGAATTGACTAAAAGTGGTGCAATTGATAGTAGTTATGCTAGGGGAGTTTTAAAGACTCCAGTATTCCACAAAGGTTTTAACGAAGAAAGACCTTATGAAGAGGTTTTTCCTGACCAAAAAGGAATACTTCTAGAGGCAATCCAAGAGCAAGAAGAAGAACGAGATAGAGTAGATGATATATTTAGAAATAAGCAAAAAAGACAGAATGAAGCAAAATTAGTCCAAGTAGAAAATTTTTATTTAAATAATCCAGATCAGATTAACGAAAACAATATACTTAGAACGATAAAAGAATTCACTTCTGTTGGCGTTAATGCGTCAAGGCTATCAAACTTACTAAAGCATAGTACTTCAGCAACAAACGATAGAGAATTTGATATTCAATGGAATGATAAAAAAGTAGGTGGAATGTTCCCTACTAGAAAAGATGTATTGTTTGGTAGATTGTCACCTCAAAAACAATTAGCTGAACTAAAAGCTATCGAAGCACATGTTCAATCTGGTTTTGCTGGTGATATTGTAAGCACAGCAAAAAAAGATATTGCCAATAAATTACGTACCAAACTAGGTAAAGAATATGGCACTACTTCACGTTCATTACCGGGTACATTTGGTCAAGCAGAAGCACATGCTTTAGCATATGTTCGTACTCAATTTGGAGCTAAATTTAATAATAATAATCATCAAGAAGCTTTGGAATATGCCTTAGCTCAGCTTGATAAAAAAATAGCAGATCCAGATGGAGATTATACAGTTCAAAGCTTTGATCCATTAAACCCTATGGTTTTTGAAAAAGGGTTTAAAAAGTGGATGGGAGGACAACCAAAGGTTTCTCATCCTATTGATGAAATAAAAAAAGATCTAAATCAAAACACTCAATCTTATAGAGAGAAGCTATGGGTTGATGCTGCACAAATGAAAGACCTAGTTAATAATATGAACGCAGGGCAACCAATAACTATGCCCCGTCAAATAACATTAGCTAGTCAGTTGTTGAATGAAAAAGTTTCTCCGTCTGAAATATTACTAGAGCAACACAGGTTAGCTCAACAGCAAGACCCGACTATTGCTGATTTTCGACCTGAAGTCATGCAGAGAATTAAACCTGCAGAGCAACTATTTCCTGAAGAAGTATTGCGGATGATTCATAGAGATCCGGGCAATCCAAACCCAGTAAATAGAGGACTTGTTCAAATAGGAGCACCTCCAATGTTTGATCGATCTCAACCTTATGTCAGTCTTTACGGTCTTCTAGCACCGTATAACTTGAGACCAGAAATGATGGTCAAATTTGGTGCAATTACTGCTGGTGAATCTGATTTTCGACCAAGGATTGATACAGTGGAATCAGGTTCAGATCCGTTTATGGAGAATGAATTTTCTGTAGGTTTGTTGCAAGTTAATACACAGCAACATATGGATAAACTTCGCAGAAAGGGATACACTATTGAGGATCTACGCAACCCAATTAAAAACATTGAAATAGCAATGGATGTATGGGAAGAATGGATTGCAAGACTTATGAATCTAGATCCTAATATGACAAGAGAAGAGGCTGAAGAAAGTGCATTAGATCGATGGGGTGCTTATGGTCATGCAAGTAAAGGTAATAAAGGTAGAGGACCTTATTTAGACCATATGCAAGAGGCAAGAGATGCGTTTGAACGCTGGACACGAGACCAAACTTTACCAACATGGGAGCAAAGTTCACACATGAACCCAACTGCACAACGTTGGATTGATAACAATGGAGGTTATTGGGCAGCATGAATCCTGATGAATATACAAGTGATTTAAATGCGGTTCTAAATTTCAATGAACAAAATCAACTTGAAGTTGAAGAAGAACAAAAGGAACGCGAACGAAAAGCACAAGAAGAAGCACTTCAAAAGCAAGGACTTCTATCTAGCGAAGAATATGATGAAAAACTAGAAGGAAAAAATTTCTACGGACAAACAGGATTTAATAGCGATTTTCAAGGTCCAACTTTGGAACCAACCGACGCAGAAAGGTTTCATACACAAAAGAATTTTGAAGGAGAGGGGCCAGGGCAACTTAAATTAAAAGACCCTGAGTTTTCTATGCTTCCAGTTAAAGGCGTACTTGATACTTTAAAAGGTGCAATAACAAGTCCAGTAGGAGAGTTTCTTAATCCTGGAGGTGAGTTAGGTGTTGCTTACAACAGGTTCATGGCTGATAAGTATGATGAACTTGCTTCTAGAGAAAAGAACGATGCTGCACAAATGGTACGTGATGCATCAGGTCTGATTATTCCTTCTTTACTTGGTGGTGCTGCAGTACAAGGCATATCAAAAGGTGTGAATGCAACAGTAATGCTTGGATCTAAAACCAAAGTGGCAGGCGAATTAGCTGCAAGACTGGGTGTAGATACTGCTATTGCTTATTCAACACCTACATCAGAAACTGATGAAAATATGGCTGAAACATTAAATAAATGGTTTGGCTGGACTTTACCTAATGCTACATCAGATGATGATGCCCCAGCAGTACGCAGAGAAAAACATGTAAAAGAAGCCATGGGTATGTTTGCCTTTGGTGAATTACTCGGATTAGGTTTAAAACTATTTAGAAGAACAAAAGCAGAAGGCGTAGATGAAGCAGCTAAAGAAATTGTCGGCAAGACTAAAGATGTTAATCTTGATGATCCTATTACAAGTGCTCATAAAATAGTCAAAGAAGAACGGCAAAAAATCTTTGATGAAGAGGTTGTGCTTCGTATGGAAGCTGGCCCTGGTCGTATAGGAAAATTTGGTGACGTACTTCTTGAAGGTCCACGGCCAATTGATGTAACTCCGTTTTCGCCACAACCTGGAATGGCTGGAGCTGATCTGAATCTAGGAGCCAGACAGCAGCATGATCCCTTTATACATAAATACACTGATGCTCATGAAACATACATTCCTAATCAAGGTGCTAATGCTTTAGAAGCAAAGATAGATATTGCTGAAATGGTCTATAACCCTAAATGGCCTAAAAGAGGAAGACCTGTTCCAGCTGCAACACAGCACTACGAAAAACAATACTTGGGAATTGAGGGTCCGGGTGAAGAAGCTGACTTTTTATCAGAACTTTTTGACACAACTTCAGCTGGTGTAAAGGCGATAGAAAGTGGTCAAACCAAATACACATCAATTCAAGTAAACGAAGCAATTGACATAAGAACCAATCAGATTATAAACGCTGACGTGTCAGTAAAAGAATTCAACGAAATTGTTGAAGGGCTAAAAAAGAATGTATATGAAGGTCATAAATTTCTGACTGAAGAAGAATTTCTTGTAGCTGCTAAAACATTTAAAAAAATATGGGTAGAGATGTTTGATCCTAATAGGATGAGAGCATCTGGTATGCTGATGCAAAATGCAGTAGATAATACAATAGATCTTGCTAGAGCAGTTAATAGTCTGCCTAATAAAGATACAGGAAACTTGCAAGCCCATATGGTTGAAAAGCTGAATATTTTAGCGACAGAAATTAGAGCTAATCAGTATATTGCTGGTCGAAGTCTTGAGTACAAAAAGCTAGTTAAAAATGGAAACAATAAAAAGGTTCAAGAATGGCTAAAAAAAGAGACAGAAGAGTTTGACGTTAAATTTAAAGCTGAAAAAGCTAAAGGCTTAAAGACTGTACAAACATATAAAGAAATTGCTGAAAAAAATCCTGAGTGGTTAAAAACGTTTGCTGAAGCCGTTGACCATACAAACGGCAACGTAGATACACTTGTAAAACACGAAAATTATCTCGCGAGAAATGTTGGTGTAGTTAGACCATTAATAGCTAAAAAATTAAATGATGGTGTTCCTAGTTGGTTTGTGCAAGGTCTTATATCAACTCGATATAATGCCATGCTAGCTGGTAAAGCATTCATAAATGCTATGGAGGGCAACATGATTGGTCTTGCTCTCAAACCTGTGACAACAACCCTTGGAGCAGCCGCTCAGCGGGACGGTGGCGCATTAGAAAGAGCCCTGCATATGTATGGTGGAATGTTTGAAAATTTCAATCGTGCTGCTAAGCATATGAAAAGTGAGTGGGATTTTGCAGTAAGCAATCCAGTTGAAGCCATGATGAAAGGTCGTACAGATCTAATGGCAAAACAAATGGATAATTTAGACATCATGGAAGAAGCCGCAGAAGTTTGGAAGAAAAGTGGCAGCCTTAGCGATAGAGGGAAAGCCATGATATGGAATTTCAGTAAAAGTTTGTATGGCTTTAATAACAAAAGGTATGTTCGTTTTGGCATGAATGCAATGTATGCCTTAGATGGTTTTACTAATTCCATGATGCAATCCGGACAATTGAGAGCAAAAGCTTATGAAGAGCTTGCTTCTAATAGAGCCAATTATGCAACTAAAGAAGCTTTTACTGAAGCCTTTAGAAAAAAACAAAGGCAGATGTATAATGAATACTTTGATGTAGATGGTGCTATTAGAAAAGATAAAGAACTATTAGGTGAAGCAAGATACCAAGCCGGTGAAATTGAATTTAACCTTGATGACGATTTTGCATCAGCAATTGCTCAAGCAGCAGATGAAGTACCTCTCATCAAAATGATTATGTCATTTCCAAGAACTGGTATTGATGCTTTAAAATATACTTGGACTTATACACCTCCCGGTGGCATTGCCGCTTGGAAAGGCGGTGTAGGAAAAATGGGGAAAATTTTTAATGCTAAATCTGATGAACAGATATTAGATGCATTAAGGTTGCACGGTTACACAGGTGAAGAAATAGATATGGGACTCTTTAAACAAATAAAAGGGGACTATATTGG
>MDTA01025291.1_pt1 | contig 12474 bp, 7 predicted proteins | sample 811151 | NCBI WGS metagenome assembly MDTA01 (sample SAMN05326648, study PRJNA326480) | marine metagenome | isolation source: seawater | place: Indian Ocean: South | collected 2010
ATTGAGCTGCGGGGAGGTCTGCCGACGCAGGATCTTAGCATGCCCTATTACATAACAGACACCCCCACAACTCATTTATATACCCCAAAAAAATAACGCACTAAGGAGTTATTTAGATTTAGCAATTTTTGATATGGCTGAATATCCTATGCGAGAAATCCTCCGAGATTGACTATAAAATCTTAAAGAAATCAGGATAGAATGTCTTTAATTACGTGCCCGTGGACATCCGTAAGGCGGCGCTCTATTCCATTGTGATAAAAACTAAGCCGCTCATGATCAAGACCCAGAATATGCAAAACCGTGGCATAAAAATCATAAACGGTAGCAACATTATTAACAGCCTTGTAACTAAAATCATCAGTGGCTCCATAAGTAAATGGAGCCTTTACCCCCGCACCAGCTAACCATGAAGTGAACCCCGAGGGATTATGATCCCGACCACTCGCACCCTTTTGGAAAGTCGGCATCCTGCCAAATTCTGAATTGAAAATAACTAAAGTGTTTTCCAAAAGACCTCGAGCCTTCAGATCTTTTAAAAGAGCGGCAGTAGGCTGGTCAAGGACAGGGCCATGAATAGAATACTGTTCTTTAATTCTTTTATGACCATCCCAATTACTTACCCCTTCTCCTCCAGTTTGATAGGCTCCGTTAAATAGCTGAACAAATCGAACACCTTTCTCGATAAGCCTTCTAGCAAGGATACAATTCTTACCATGCGCAGCCCTGAGATCCTTAATTTTATTTCCAGACTGGTCGGCTCCATAATCACGAAGCACATGAGCCGGCTCTGAGGAAATATCAGATATTTCAGGGATACTCATTTGCATTTTTGCTGCCAACTCATAACTGGCAATTCTTGCAGCAAGTTCTGTATCTCCTGGATAGTCTTTTAAATGCCTCTTGTTCTGTCTTTCCAAAAATGCGCGAGTAGAGTCGTCGGTTAATCGACTGATTCCTTTTGGCCTTGCAATATTACGAAGCGGTTTCGAGGCGTTAAACTCAGTGCCCTGAAAAGCGGCTGGTAAAAAACCTGGCCCCCAGCAATTGACACTGGACTGAGGAGTTCCTCGAACATCTGAGATGGCTACGTAAGCCGGCAAGTCCTCGGTTTCACTTCCTAGTGCGTAGGTTGCCCATGATCCAGCACTCGGAAACCCATCCAAAGTGAACCCCGTGCACATGAAGTTTTCTCCTGGGCCATGAGTATTGGTTTTACCGGTAAGGGAATGAATAAAACACATCTCATCCGCTAGATCACCTAAATGTGGAACCAGCTCAGAAATCATTTTTCCGCTTTGCCCCCTCGGCTTAAATTCCCACGGACTCTGTGTTAGGTTTCCTTGCTCCCCCTGAAAGGTAATTAGCTTATCACCTCCCGGCATCGGCTTGCCGTGATTCTTAATTAGCTCAGGCTTATAATCAAAAGTGTCGACCTGACTAATGGCTCCTGAGCAAAAGATTTGTAGGACTTGTGTCGCCCTGGGTTTGAAGTGTGGGTCTCTTGCCGCGTTAGGATTACCAGGCTCTATGACAGGCCTTATTGGCGTTTTTCCTGGCGCACTTTCACGAATTTTTTCCGAACCCAATAGCTTATCAGAATTAAGCAAATGCGCTAATGCCACCCCGCCCAAACCACTCACAGAATGAGAGAGAAAATCACTTCGGTTGATCAGGTGTCTTTTATCTAGCATTAGAAAGTAAATAAAAACTCATTGGAATTAAACAAGGCACGGCAAAAATCTTTTAGAGAGTGCGCTTTAATGAAATTAGAAGCATCTTCAATTTCTTCAGCAGATGCAGGCCTTCCATAAAACTGCCGGTAAGCTGCAATAATTTGATCATCTATAGAAGGTCCAATTTGATTGACTAATTTTTCAGCCATCAATTTGGATTGCTGAATCATAAAATGACTATTGAAAAGGTTTAAAGCCTGTATAGGTGTGGTCGACCGACTCCTTTCAGGAATCACTTGGTTGCCGTCAGGACAATCGAAAGCTCCAAAAACTAGATCCTGCTCCTGACGGATCTTAAACATGTAAACCATACGCCGCCATTCCTCGGGACCAGTCTTCTCTTTTGGATGATAATGAACGACATTTTCTCGATCGACATCTAGCAAATAAAATCCAGGTCCACCAGCTTCAGTGTTTAGTGTGCCGGCCACGGAAAGGATAGAATCTCGGATAGCTTCAGCTTCTAATCGACGAGGCGGGAAACGCCAGAGGAAGCGACTTCCTGCATCTTTTTTAATGGCATCTTCAACAGGTTTACTACTTTGCCTGAAGGTATCACTGGAGAGTATCAACTTTAGCATATGCTTTACTGACCAATTGTTATCCATAAATTCAGAAGCAAGCCAATCCAAGAGTTCAGGATGAGTGGGTGCTGTTCCATTGGCTCCAAAATCGCTCGGGGTATCTACTAGCCCTATTCCAAATACAAACTGCCACAACCTGTTCACCATAACTCTAGCCGTCAGAGGATTATCCTTATTCGCGATGGACTGTGCGAGCTTGAGCCTTCTCGTTTGCTCATTTTCATCTACGCCCATTTTCAAGCTCCCTAAAATTTCCAATGTATCCGGGGCCACAATTTCTCTCTTGGCCATCGGGTCTCCGCGGTACAATCGGTGCGTCTTCTCAGGTTTTTGAAAGTTTGCAATCCATGCCTTATAGCCGTTTTTGAGTGATGACATTTCTTGATTTTTTTTCTTAATAAGAGAAAGAATTTTTCGAGCCTCAGTCGCTTCCTCATCCGATAAAAATGCCAGAAACGCATCTTTGGACACAGCAGACTTGTCATAAGGTTTTCTTTCTTCTGAGCTAGTGACTTTTTCCCAAGACTCTCCGTCAACGGAATGCTCAATGATGTAGTTAATAGCCAAACGGTCAGCAAATTTACCGTTTCTGTCTCTAGCCCATTCTATCCTGTTGATTGTCGATGGCTTCGCAAATGAAATCTTTACCCAGCCCTTACCAACTGTATTGGAAATCCAACTTCTGGTATTACCATCCTTACCATCATTGATATGTTCTAGCTTATGAATTTTATACCCTTTTAAATTACCAGAGGAAGAGGAGGAGGCCCCATTTTTCGCTAAGGCAACATTTTGACCGTTTGTATCAAAAACCCTTAGCTCATCAATGCAAGGCTCTCCACCATTGGTTTGACGGACGGTAAATCTAATATGATTTGTTTTAATCCCCTCAAAGGCTTCAGTATTTCCGACTGCACTAACCGCCTCCTTCTTTGGTGAGATGCCTTTCGTATTAGCTTCATTCTTACTTGCGATTAATTTGAGAGCCTCAATTTCTCCACTAAACTTTTGAACCTGTTCTTCAAGCCTTCGAATAGCCAGTTTTTCCTTGTCTCCGACCTTCATTGGAACCGCTCTTTCCCCGTACTTCACTCCAGAAAAAACAGCCTGCATGGCGTAGTAATCTTTCTGAAGAATAGGATCAAACTTATGATTATGGCATCTTGCGCAGCCTATCGTTAGTCCCAAGAATGCAGTTCCCGTTGTATTAATCATGTCAGCCATTTCATCATTCCGCTGCATGAGGGTGAGATTGATATCTGGACTCTTAACAATGTCATGAGGCCCAGCAACCAGAAACCCAGTGGCCACATCAACTCCGGTCACATCACCTGCAAGCTGTTCAGTAACGAACTGATCATAAGGCTTATCATTATTAAAGGATTCAATGATATAATCCCTAAAATGGTAGGCCGTTAATCGTTCCCTGTTAGTTTCAAAACCATTAGTCTCAGCAAACCGAACAATGTCTAGCCAGTGGCGAGCAAATCGTTCACCATAATGATGACTAGAGAGAACTTCATCGACCACATCAGACCAATCATTGTTTGAGAGCTGTCCTAAATGTTTTTTTAATTTCTCCTCAGAAGGAGGGATCCCATGCATTATCTGATAAATGCGACGGATCAGCTTTCGCGGATTAGATTCAATAGAAGGGCTTAGCCCTTTACTGATCATTTTTTGTAAAACAAAATTATCAATTGCTGTAGCGCCCCACTTTTTCTTTGTCTGTGGAATGTCAGGTCTTTGTACTTTTTGAAATGACCAGTGATCGGTCGAAACTTTGAGAGCCTTTTCGGGCAAAGGCATTGAAGCCCCTTCGTTGACCCAGCGGGAGAGAAGGTTTTTTTCTTTGATGGTTAATTGCTGCTCTCCTTCAGGAGGCATTTTTTCATCCGGGTCGTCACTGTTAATAAAGTTAATGATTAGACTCGCTTCGGCATCTCCTTTAACCATCAAGGGCTCTCCCGAGCCACCTCCTTTAATGATTCCCTCTGTTGTATCTAGCCTTAAATCACTGTTTTGTTTCTCTTCGCCATGACATTTCGAACATTTTGCCTGAAGTATTGGTAGTATTTCTGACTCAAAGCTCACCTCACCATAAGCGTTGACAAATAGTGAAAAAATAAGAATAGCGGTGAGAAATAGCCTCTTCACAGAATTTTTATTATGGCTTCTAGAGTCCTATGCGTCAAGATAGTGAAATGCATCTCTATTCCATCAAATTAGTATTGCTGATATGTCTATTTGCACTTTCAGCTAAAGGTTTTTCACAGCAATTAGTGGCACCAAAGAAAAGACCTAACGTTCTCCTTCTAGTAGCAGATGACATGAATTGGGACAGTCCAGGCTGCTTTGGTGGAGCTGCCCCTAATATAACCCCCAACATTGACAAGCTGGCGAGTGAAGGCATTCGATTCTTTAATGCTCATGTTAATATATCCATATGCACTCCATCAAGAAGTGTAATGCTGACAGGGCTTTATCCCCAAAACAATGGAGCCAAAGCTTTTCAGAGAATATTGCCAAACATCAAAACGTTGCCAAACATCCTCAACGATGAAGGCTTTCTTTGTGGGACTATTGGCAAACCGCTAAACCAACAAGAACTATTTAAATGGTCTGTCACCTATCAATGGCAAGGCGTAGGAGACGAAGATGAATGGGGAAGAGATCCTGAAGTTTATCAAAAATTTTGTTCTTCCTTTTTTCAATTGGCTAAAGATTCCAAACAGCCCTTTTTTTTGATGGCTAGCTCGCACGACCCTCACCGCCCGTACGGAGGAGGAAGAAGTGATAAGGCTAATTTCGAGATAACCTCATCATCGAAGACTTTTAAAAGTGATGAAGTTATTATCCCAAAATTCATTCCCGATCTTCCAGATACAAGAAAAGAGATGGCTGATTACTGCACATCGGTTCGTAGGCTTGATGATATGATGGGCACTATTCTTGATGAACTTAAAAAATCGGGTCACTACGACAATACGATAGTGATTTTTATGTCGGATCACGGCATGTCGTTGCCCTTTGCCAAAGTGAACTGCTACGTTCAAAGTACAAAAACCCCGCTCATTATTAGGTGGCCTAAGATAATTAAGAAAGGAACTATTGATGAAGATCACATGATTTCCACGGTTGATCTCCTGCCAACTATTCTTGAAGCTGTCAAAGTTAACACATCGGTTTCTTTCGATGGAAGATCATTCTTCCCGCTACTTCTAGGAAAAACTCAAGCTGACAGAGATGCAGTTTTTACTCAGTTTAATCATATTCACGGCAGGACCCCCTATCCAATGAGATCAATCATTACGAAGAATTATTCCTATATCTTTAATCCCTGGTCGAATTGCAAAAGAACCTATAGAGCTGCACCCATGGCCGGTCTTTCATTTAAAGCCATGCAAAAAGCAGCCGAAAACAATCCTGAAATAAAGGCGAGAGTTAATCACTTGGTGAAGCGAAGTCTTGAAGAGTTTTATAACCTTCAACAAGATCCTCATTCTTTGAAAAATATTATACAAACAAAGAGTGAAGCAAAATATGCAAAGGAAATCTCAGACTTAAGAGAAAAACTATTAGAATGGATGGAGGAGTTCAAAGATCCAGTTCTTGATGCTTATAAAAACAGACATTCATCTGAATATTTAGAAAAATTTATGGCCGAATTCACCACAAAGGCGAGAGCAGAAAAAGAGGCATTAGTTCCTTACGAACAGGCTAAAGGATACCGATTTTGAGTGTATCTAGTTCAATATTAGAGAGATAATGGTTGAATTTCACTTGGAACCAAGTGCGATTCTATGTAATTATTACGTTTCAAAGGACGTTAAGTAGCAATGAGTGTCACCAGAAGAAATTTTCTTAAAGTAAACGGAGCCGTTCTCACTTTACCATTTATGCCCTCGCTGGCAGGTGAGTTAAAAAAAGGTGAAAAACCTGCTAAGAAATTAGCGATGATGTACATCCCGAATGGTATCGTCAGAAGAGGCTTTTTCCCAGGTGAAGAGGAAGCGACCTTGCCTGGGTTTGTGGGTGGCTTTAATGCAGATAAAACTAAAAACAAAGTCAGGAAGCAAAACACACCAGGCATCCATTCGCTAGAATTTACCTCAACACAACAACCGCTAAATAAGCACCACAAGGATGTTACCCTCGTTACTGGGATGGATCGAACTTTTAAGAACGGTCAAGACGTCCACGCTCAGGGAGCTTCATGTTATCTGACTAGTGTTTCACCAGAACAGGCTGCAGAAAAAGGTTGGAAGTACCCTAATGGAAGAAGTTTGGACCAAGTCATCGGAGATCATGTTGGAAGAGGAAATGTATTAAAAACTTTAGAAATAAGTTGTAACGGATTCGCAAAGCCTAAAGAAGATATCTATTTTAACAATATCTCGTGGTACGGACCCGGCAAAATTGCCCCTTCAATTAAAGACCCTCAAAAATTGTATGAGCGGTTGTTTATGGCTGATTCTTATCAGAGCCATCTTACGGAAGTAACTGATCTAGTTCTTGAGGATGCAAAATCACTTTCGAGGAAGCTCGGTAATGAGGATAAACAAACTCTCAATGAATTCATGGAAATGATCCGGAACATTGAGATCCGTATTGCTAGACAAAAGAAAATGATTAACGATGCGGATATTAGAATTCCAAAAAATGAAATTCTTCCAAGAGGCGAGTACATCAAGCTTCAGGCCGATCTCATGCTTCTTGCCTTTCAAATGGGAATTACGAACATCAGCACCTTTATGATTGGACCTGAAAGGTGGGATGCCACGCTTTTATATGAAGGAGTCTTTCCCAAGCCTGTCCAACACCATAATATGACTCACAATCAAAAAGGTAACGGATGGAAAGAATTACAGAAGATCGATGTCTTCCACATGGAGCAATACGCTTATGTCATTTCTAGAATGAAAGAAATTAAGGAAGCCGACGGAAGTTCAATGCTGGATAATTCGCTCGTTACCTATGGCGCGGCCCTTGGTGACGGTGCAACTCACCAGTTCTTTGATCTTCCATTCATGATTGCTGGTAAAGGACAAGGTCAAATTAAACAAGGCAGATTCATTCAGTGTAAGAGTGGAACTCTAAACTCAAATATGTGGCTATCATTAGCCAAATTGATGGGTGTTGAGATCGACAACTTCGCTGACAGTAGTGGAGTCATTTCCGACTTGTGGACTTAATCTCATTCTACAATGCAGATAGACTTATCTAAAGTCAGGACACTCCTGATATTACCATTTGTTTGGCTCATCACCGCTGAGTTATCAGCCAATGAATTTGATTCATTTCTAAAACCCCTTTTTCAGCAAAACTGCTACAAGTGCCACGGAGGAGAAAAAACTAAGGGCAAGGTCAACTTGAAGGAAATTTCAGACCTTAATCAATTGATGGGCAAGCCCGAGATGGTTAAAGAAATCATTGAGGTGGTCGACGCGCTTGATATGCCACCCGAGGATGAGACCCCTTTAAATGATGGGGATAGAGAAAAACTAATTGCCTCACTAAAAGGAATTCTTAAAGCATCCACGGCAAGTGAAAAGAGAGAAGGCTCAAAACTAAGAAGATTAAACAGGTTTCAATATAACAACGCCGTGAAGGATCTCTTTCAATTAAAAATTGATGTCTTCAACTTGCAGGAAAAATTGATGACCCGGCATGATAACTACATAACGAAGAATAAAATGCCCGATACCGTAAACGTGTCATGTCTATCATTAAGGAATGAGGGTGGAATGAAAGATGTTGATGCGTTTCCTCAAGACCTAAGGGCAGAACACGGTTTTGACAACCAAGCCAATCAGTTAACTTTGTCACCCCTACTACTGGACTCATTTCTAAAGCTCAGCGTCTCAATTTTGAACAGCCCAGACTTCAATGAATCCAACGTTGGAATCTGGAACCAATTTTTCAAAGAACCTAACGATAAAAAAGATTTACTAGCTGAAATTAAAATCCGACTCACTCCATTTATGAAAATGGCTTTCCGGGGCGTTGTCGATCAAGAAACGACTAATAGATATTCCAACTATACGCTTAAGAAAATAGAAGAAGGCCTTTCTTTCACGGATGGAATGAAAAAAACAACTTCTGCTATTCTATCATCACCGAAGTTTCTTTTCCGACATGGCCATAATGGAGAAAAAATAGATCCTTACGTGTTAGCGTCGAATCTTTCTTTCTTCCTCTGGGGCAGCAGCCCGGATGAAACGCTTCTAAAGTTTGCAGAATCCGGTAATTTAGAAAATATCGACACACTAAATAAGGCCGTCGATTACATGTTATCCAATCCCAAAATTGAAAGATTCTTGGATACCTTTCCCTCACAATGGATGCAACTGGAAAACACTTTGGCGGCCACGCCTGACCCAGCCAAAGCAAGACTCTTTAGCATAGACAAAAATAATCCTGCAAGTCTGCAGATGATTTTAGAACCATTGTTACTTTTCGATACAGTTTTTGTAGAGAATAGGCCCATGATGGATCTCATATCACCTGATTTTAGCTATAGGAGCGATTTTTTAAAGACTTGGTATGAGACGGAATTAAAACCACCAAACTTTGATCCAACTGAGCTAATAAAGGAAAATCAAGATAGGGATCGTCAACGTAAAGAACTGTCTGAGACAATTGAAACCGCGCGAAAGAACCTTGATGGGTTAATTACTCCAATTAAAAATAGACTCCTTGAAAAGAGGCGAAAGCTCGTAAAAACTGAAAAGCCTTTAGACTTGATGCCTATTGCAGCATGGGAATTCAATGGTGATCTGAAGGATGCAATCGGTTCACTAGATCTCAAAGCACATGGAAAGATATCCTATAATGGTGGCGCTGTAGTTCTGAAGAATTCCTATCTACAAAGCAACGGCTTGCCATTCGATCTCAAAGCTAAAACTTTAGAAGTTTTCTGTACAATTCAAAATATTGATATGAAAGGTGGTGGCCTTATGGGCATACAGGGTCCGGGAGATTTTTTCGATACCATTGTCATTGGTGAAAGGAAAGATAGACACTGGATTTCGGGTAGTAACGGATTTGCCAGAACCAATGATTTTCCAGGATCTTTTCCAGAACAAAAAGCCAACGAACGACTTCATCTGGCAATGGTTTACAGAGAGGATGGAACCACAACCCTCTACAGAAATGGTCAACCTTATGGTAAACCTTTTAAAAAAGGGTCAGCTAAATTTCCAAAAAAACAGAGCTCCGTGCTTTTTGGTGTTAGGCACCTTCCTGCAGGAGCAGGCAGATACTTAGATGCTACTTTGGCCAGAGCACGTCTTTATGATAGGGCGCTGAGTGCTGAGGAGGTCTCTGCATCAAGCAGCGGTTTAAATCTTTTTGTTTCAGAAAAGCAACTGCTATCAGTGTTGAATGATGACCAAAAAAGCCAAAGAAATGACTTATTAAAGACGATCAGTGAGTCAGAAAAAGCTCTGGCAAAGGTTCCAAAAAACAATGACATCAATAAAGCACGACAAGAAATTCAACGTCGCTATGATGACGAAATAAAAAAGAAGCTCTACTCACAAACTTTTAAAAGGCTTCCAAATGATGATCCTCGTTATGGTGGAATTATCACCAATGCAGCAATGCTTAGCATGACGTCTGGACCAAAACGAACTCATCCTGTTGCACGTGGAGCTTGGGTATTAGGTGTTGTCTTCAATGATCCGCCGCCACCACCACCCAATGATGTGCCTCCACTCCAGGAGGATGAAAATGAAAAAAACATGACGATCCGAGAGACGTTTGCCAAACATAGAGAAAACCCTGACTGCGCGGGGTGCCATTCAAGAATTGATCCGCTTGGTTTTGCCCTGGAGAATTTTGATATCACGGGGAGATGGAGAGACAAATATGAAAATGGTCGGGATGTTGACATGAGTGGAAAATTGGTCAAAAAACACACTTTTAAAGACATCGTTGAATTCAAGAAATCCTTAACATTTGAGCAAAAACGAATCGCTAGAGCCTTTATCGGTCACCTCATGAGATTCGCAAACGCCAGAGAATTGAGCCCATCTGATTCTCTTCGAATTGATGAAATTCTTGAAAAAACAAAGACCGATAATTTCACCATTAAATCATTAATTAGAGAAGTCATCTTTACCGAAAATTTCAAAAATTCCTGACACTTTATCTGGAAAATAAATGGACCCCCTTCTCTATCGACTCAGTATAATTTTCTCGTCTTTAATTGTTTCATTGTTTCCTGCAATTGGGGCTGATGAAGTGACTGTTGTCTTTAAAAATGATTCAACCTACAACGGAACTGATGATACTTATATAAAAAGGGGAGCCAGTTTTTCGGGTGGAATGTCCAATTTCGGTGCATGCAAGATGATGCAGGTCAATGAAGAAACCCGCATTTCACTTATGAGATTTGATGTTTCTTCATTGTTTAAAAAATACAAAAAAATTAACTCTATTACACTAAGGCTTTACAGTAAAAATGCCCCTAAACAAGGTACCATTCATGCCCATAGGTTGAGCATCGCAAATTCGGCATGGAGAGAGGGAGGAAATTGTGGAGGCAATCATATCGGCGGCAACAGACACGAAGTCACTTGGATGCATCTTGTTGATTATGGAGGGTTCCCATCTCCCCCACCGAGCTGGGCTAGTCGCACCGCTGGGCCTACGTCACCTGGAATCGATTATCACGAAAAAGCTTTGGGATCTAAGAAAAATTCCGAATCCAAAATTAATGAAGTATTTGATATCGAGTTTAATGGAGACCTAACCACTTTAATCGATGACTGGTCTTTGGCTTCTCCTGAAAAAAGAATTAAAGACAAAGGAGGCAACCCTTGTTGGACGGTGGACTGGAATTGGTCTCAACCAGCAGCTGAAACGGCAAATGAGGGAATCCTTTTAAAGGGCTCAGAAGGATCTATTCATGAGTTTTACACCAGTGAGACAGAAGATAAATCACTCAGACCCCAACTCATCATTAAGTATATTCCCCGATTAAAATAGCTGATTTAATCACTCGTCGAATCAGGAAACAATTTACTTGTTTCAAGACCGAAACATTGATTTAATGATAACTCATTAATTATGAGGCGCTTATATTTTTTCCTTTTAGCCTTCTGCGTCATCTCGACTGATTCCTCACCGGCCACCTCCATCAAAACCATTGGGGTCGATGTTGAAACTAATGATGCATGGAGATCATCAGACATCCCTAAGCCTTTTATCGACGAGGACAACATATATGGAACTGACGGCTACTTCATTGCTCAGTATCCTAATGGAAATGAAAACAACACGCTGCAGCCTGGATACGCTGATATCCAATTAGTTCCTGGTAAAGGTTATGAGGGGGTAGGCGCTGAGCAATATCAAGCCAAATTTGATGATGTTGCCAAAACTGGCGACGGAGATGTCGCCGATCTGGTATGTGGTGATTATTGGGCTAATTCAGGTCCGACCGGTACACTAGATGACTTTTTCGAAATTACACTTAAGGAAGCTATTACCTTTCGACTTGGCGTTATCACTGATACCACACCTGATGGACCTCCAGGTTTATTATGGGAATCCTCCAGATCCATTAAAATTACAGGGCCTGATAATCTAGAATCTGATCTTGTTGATGCTGTTGGTCCTGATGAGGAATGGAGAAATGCTGATGTTGATTATGTATTATTTGAAATATCTGGTGACGAGGGAGACGTTTTCACCGTGTGGGGAGAAAATGACGAAAGGTGGAAAGCCAACGCTCTTGGGGGTATCTTTTTTGATCCACCAGTCTCTTCCTTTTTTGGCATTAACGAAATTACCCAGGATAAGGATTCGGGTGCAGTGACAATCGAATTCACTTCATCAAAGGGTACGGTATATGGAATTGAGGCGTCCTCTGATTTAGTTACATGGGATGAACTTGATGATGGTGTTATTGGTGAAGAAAAAATGACTCTTTACGTCGATGATGTCATGGGTCCCGAGAATAAAGGTATTTTGTTCTACAGAATCAAGAAGCTGGATTAAACTTTTAAATCAGTTGAACATCCAGGCTCTTGAGGAACTTGATATAACCCGTCGCGAACGATTGCAGGTGATACAAAGTGATCTCTTAAATGCGGTATGTACTCCAGAAAATATTCCTTATGATCAAGGGCTATATGATTAAAAAA
>MDTA01075201.1_pt1 | contig 12474 bp, 10 predicted proteins | sample 811151 | NCBI WGS metagenome assembly MDTA01 (sample SAMN05326648, study PRJNA326480) | marine metagenome | isolation source: seawater | place: Indian Ocean: South | collected 2010
TCAAATTCTAAAAAATTTTTTATTTCAGCACCACGCCAACTATAAATTGATTGATCATCATCACCTACGCAACAAATATTTTGAAATTTATTTGTTAGTAAATTTAACCATTTACTTTGGATAAGATTTGTATCTTGGTATTCATCAACTAAAATATATTTAAAATTTTTAGAATATATTTCTCTGATATCTTTATTTTTTTCCAAAATTTTTACAGCATGCAATATTAGATCTCCAAAATCACACGAATTTAAATCTATAAGTTTTTGTTGATAAATTTTGTATAATGGGAGAATATTTTTCTCATAAATATCTTTATTATTTATAATCACTTCTGACGGATAAAAACCCTTATTCTTCCACCTATCAATTATTGCCAAAATATATTTTGGAGATAGTTGTTTTATATCTATGTTTTCTGCTTTACATATATTTTTGATAAGCCTCACTTGATCATCTGTATCAACAATAGTAAAATTTGAATTTAGACCAACTGCTGATGCATGTTTTCTTAGAAGTTTAGCACATATTGAATGGAAAGTTCCTAACCATGAAAGCCCAGTTGCTTCAGACCCAAGCATTTTGCTTACCCGGATCTGCATTTCCTTCGCGGCCTTATTAGTAAAAGTTACAGCTAGTATTTGATTTGGAAATGCTTTTTTTTCTTTGATTATGTGAGCAATTCTCGAGGTTAAGACTTTTGTTTTACCAGATCCTGCACCAGCAACAATTAATAAAGGCCCATCCAGGTAGGTTACAGCCTCTTTTTGGGCAGTATTTAAATTTTTTAAGTATTCACAGTTTATCATTTTAAATTTTACATTATAAGTTAATTAAATTTTATGGAAAAAAACATAATTAATTTTAAAAAATACAAGTTATTTATAAATAACTTATTTTTTAAATATTTAAATAAATTAAATATTTTTGTTTCTTTAAAATCATTAAAAAAAGTAAGTAATTTTAATAAAGTTTTAATTTTATTAATCACTTTGTTGTTTTGTTATTTTTTTTATTTGACTATACCAAATCTGTACGACAAATTATGGGTTCAAAAAGAGATAGAGAAACAACTTAAAAATGAATTCAAGATTAATTTCAATCTATCGTCTGATATAACTTATGTAATTCTTCCTAGTCCTCATTATATCATAAAAGACGTTATTATTTTAGATAATAAAATTAAGCAAAAAGATAAAATTGCTGATGTAAAATTATTAAAAGTTTTTATATTTCAAAAAAATTTTTTTAAAAGGGAAAATTTAGCAATTAAGAAAATAGAATTAGAGGAATCAAATTTATTATTTAACAAAGATAATTTTAGTTTTTTGACAAAACTTATTAATAAAAAATTATCTGAAAAAAATTTAAAAATTAAAAAAAGTAACTTCTTTTTTAAGAGTAAGATGAATGAAGATATTCTATCAATTACGAAAATTGTAAAAGCAAACATGTTTTATGATCAAGAAAAATTATTAAATACAATAAATTTAAATGGTCAAATTTTTAATATTCCATTCACTTCAAAGCTTCAAAATGATTTTCATAATTCAGTATTTAAATCAAAAATAGAGTCAAAAAAAATAAAATTAAATTTTGATAACATTCAAGAAAATAAAGATAATGTTAAAAATGGGGCTACCGAAATAAATTTATTAAATGCTAAATTAAATCATAAATATAAAATTGAAAAAAATTCTTTTATATTAGAGTCAAATAATTCCAATTTGCTCAATAATAATATCCAATATAATGGTGAAATTAATTTTAAACCTTTTTTCCTTTTTTTTAATATAGACCTAGAGAAGATAAATTTATTTAAAATATTTCAACAAGATTCGGTACTAATCGAAATATTAAAATCAGAAATTTTTTATAACGATAACTTAAATTTACTTATTTCTTTAAAAGCACCAAAGATTACAAAAATAAAGGTATTTGAGGATCTAGAATTAAATTTTAAAGTAGAGCAGGGAGTAATTGATTTCAATGAAACGAAAGTAAAACTCTCTAAAATTGGTTTAACTGAACTTACAGACAGCAATCTTTTTTATAATGATGGAGAACTTCAGTTAAACGGTGAATTGTTAATTAGAATTAGTGATAATAAAAGATTTTATAAATTTTTTCAAACAAAAAAAAATAGTAGAAAGAATATTGATAATATAAAAATAAATTTTAATTATAACATACAAAAAAATATTCTTGAATTTAATAATATTCTTTTAGATAATAAAAAAACATCTATCGAAATTGAAAATTTAATATCAAATTTTAATTTAGAAAAAAAATCTTTTAAAAATTTTATTGAAATAAAAAATTTTGCTAATAAAATTTTTGATAATTATGAAGGGTAAATCATTTTTTTAGGATCAACTATTTTATCGTAATCTTTTTCATTTATTAAACCAGTTTTTAAAGCTTCCTTTTTTAGAGTTGTTTTATTTTTAAGTGCAGTTTTTGCAATCTTTGCAGCGTTATCATATCCAATCTTAGGTGCTAAGGCAGTTACAAGCATTAAAGAATTATCTAATAATTCCTTTATTCTAACTTTATCTGCTTTTAAACCAGCAACACAATATTTTGCAAAACTTTTCGTTGAGTCTGACATTATGTGAATTGATTGCAATATATTATGGATAATTAAAGGTTTAAATACATTCAATTCAAAATGTCCATGAGAACCTGCCATGGTAATTCCATTATGATTTCCAATCACTTTTACGCAAACCATAGTAACAGCTTCGCATTGTGTGGGATTAACTTTACCTGGCATTATCGAAGATCCAGGTTCATTTTCAGGTAGGATTAATTCTCCGTATCCAGCTCTCGGACCAGATCCTAAAAATCTAATATCATTAGCAATCTTCATTAGACAGACTGCTGTGGTGTTCATAGTTCCTGAAAAATTTACAATTGCATCATGAGAAGCTAAAGCAGCAAATTTATTTTTTGAAGGTTTAAATGGAAGTTTTGTTATTTTTTTTATTTCTTTTACAATTTTTTTATCAAAGCCTTTTTTAGTATTTAAACCTGTTCCAACAGCTGTACCTCCTTGAGCTAAAAAATATATTTCTTCTAAAGCTTTTTTTATTCTTTCTATACATTTTGATAGTTGTGAATGATAACCTGAAAATTCTTGACCCAAAGATAATGGTGTTGCATCTTGCAAGTGAGTTCTTCCTATTTTAACAATTTTTTTGAACTCTTTTTCTTTTCTTTTTAATTGTTTATTTAGCAAATTAAGACTTGGTATCAATTTATCATTAGCTCTTATTGCTACCGCCATATGCATCGCTGTTGGAAAAACGTCATTAGTTGATTGAGATTTATTTACATGATCATTAGGATGAACTGGTTTTTTTGATCCTTTTTTACCTCCCAAAATTTCGATTGCTCTATTTGCAATAACTTCATTAACATTCATATTAGTTTGAGTTCCCGATCCTGTTTGCCAAACTTTTAGTGGGAAATTATCACTCAGTTTTCCGGACACAATTTCATTGGATGCTTTAACAATAGCATTTTTTATTTTTTTATCCAAATCACCATTTTTCTCATTAACGATTGCAGCAGCTTTTTTAATTATTGCGATTGACTTAATAACTATTGGTCTGACCAAAAAATCTCCAATATCAAAATACTTGCTTGATCTTTGAGTTGATGCGCCCCAGTATTTATCATTTGGGACATTTATAACTCCTATGCTGTCATATTCTTTTCTATATTTCATTGATTAATTAAAAATATATATATATTAAAATTTATAAAACTAATAGGAGCAAAATGACAAATTTTGATAAAGTTGGAATTTTCATGAAGACTTTTGGTCAAGAAGTTAAAGATAAAGCTTCATTCAGTACTGATAAAATTAACAGATTAAGAATAGATTTAATTCAAGAAGAGCTTGATGAACTAAACTTGGCTATGAAAAAAAAAGATTTGGTTGAAGTTGCTGATGCATTAACTGATATTCTTTATGTAACTTACGGCGCTGGACATGCATTTGGAATTAATTTAGATAAATGTTTTAATGAGGTACAAAATTCTAATATGAGTAAATTGGATGATAAAGGTAAACCTATTTATAATGAGTCAGGGAAGGTTATGAAAGGACCAAATTATTTTAAACCAAATCTTTCAAAATTTATAATTGAATAAAGTTTAATGAAATTCTTTGAAATTCCTTTTTTTGATAAAAAAGTTTTATATTTAATTCTTTTTTTGCCAATATCAATTTTAATAGGAACTTTAATTTCTAATATACTCATTTTATTAATTATTGTTTTTTTTATTTATGAATTATATAAAAATGGTAAATTTAATTATCTCAAAAATTACGACTTTTTATTTTTAGTCTTAATCTGGATTTATTTAATTCTTAATTCAATTTTTATTTCTCAAAATGAAAGTAGTTTAATAAGAGCTATTGGTTTTATTCGATTTGTACTTTTAGCTTTTGCAATATCCTATTATTTATCTCTAAATCAAAAAAAATATTTGTTAACGATTGTAAAATTCTGGTCAATATTTTTTGTAATAGTTACTTTTGATATTCTATTTGAATTCTTATTTGGTTTTAATACATTTGGATTTACCTCAGATTATCCAGGTAGGTTAGCAAGTTTTTCTGGAGATGAATTAAAAATTGGTGGTTTTTACTTTGGCTTTCTGTTTTTGACTTTAACCTTTTTTTATAAAGTTGAAAAAAAACTATTTTATTTTTTTTTGTTAGTTTTCTTAATTATTTCTTTTTTAATTGGAGAAAGAGCAAATTTTTTTAAAGTATTATTAGGCATAACTATTTTTTATTTTTTCTTAGTTGATGTTTCCTTAAAAAAGAAATTTTTATTTATTGGAGTATTTCTTTTATTTTTTTCAGTTTTGTTTAGTAGTCAAAAGGAATTTAAGAATCGTTTTTTTAAACAAATTTTTTTTGGAAAAGAAAAAACTGGGATAAGTCATATTTATAATTCTAATAGACACATATTGCATTATAGAACTTCCATTAAAATGTTTTTAGAAAATCCTATTTTTGGAGTTGGAATTAAAAATTTTAGAAATCAAAGTCTTAAAAAGGAATATTTTGTTATGAATTCATTTTCCTCTAGCTCTACCCATCCACATCAAATTCATTTTGAGTTTTTATCTGAAATAGGATTATTTGGTTACTTATTAATAATGGGTTACTTAGTATTTTGTATAATAAGAGGTATTAACCTTTTTAGAAAGTATAATGATATATTTATATTTAGCTCTTCAATTTTTATGTTAATTTCGATTTTACCAATCATTCCGTCAGGTAGTTTTTTCACTTCTTTCACTGCAACAATTTTTTGGATTAATTTTTCATTTGCTATTCAAAGAATTAATGAATAATTATGTTATAAATTTTACTTTATAAATTAGATTATGGAGCTAACTAATATAGACTCAATTTTAGAAACGTCTCAAGAAAACGACTATTTTTTAATAATTGTTTCTTTAATATTTTGTACGGTAACATCATTCATTTTAATGTATGTTTACAAGAATAAGTCGAATTCTTTATCTTCAAAAATTCAAATCTCTCCTATAATACCTTTGTTGAGTTTGATTACCTTCTTAGTAATTTTAATAGTTAAATCCTCTTTAGCTTTATCTTTAGGATTGGTTGGTGCACTTTCAGTTATCAGATTCAGAACACCAATTAAGGAACCAGAGGATTTAGCTTTTTTATTTTTAGCTATTGGAATTGGAATTGGTTATGGAGCAGGTCAAATCTACGCAACAACAATTATTTTTTTCGCTATTATAGCTATAATTTGGTTTGTTTTGTCAAACAACAGTTTCAGTGTAAAGAACGATTTTAATTTCATAGTTGAGACATCTGATGCAAATAAAGAAAAATACTTTCAGGAAATATTAGAGGTTTTAAAAAATAGCACTGTTGAAGCTAGTTTTGTAAAGTTTGAGCAGGGAAATAATACAGTCATAATATATTATAGATTAGTTTTTGATAATGTTGATAATATTCAAAAGTTAATTAAAGATGTAAATAAAAAATTTACAGATATTAAATTTTCACTTTATGAAAATAAAGTTATTGATTAAAATTAAAAATAAGTGAAGTTATTTAGATTAGAAAAAAAAAGAAATAGATTATATTTCATCTATTCTTTGGTTTTTTTATTATTAGTTTTTATATTTTCTTTTTTTTCCACTCCTGGCTTGAAAGGAGATTTAGAACAATCAATAAAGATATCTTTAAAACAACCAGTTTTTTTAAGATCAATACCTATACATGAAAATAAATATATAAATTTTTCAAAAAAACTTACAATTGCAAGTAAAGATTTTTTTTTTAAAGAAAAAAGTTTTGAAAATATTTCAATTGATATAAGTTTTGAAGATTTAGAAAAACTCAGAAAAGATAGAATAGAAGCTTTGAAGTTTAGAAGATTGGTAAACCCACAAGAGGTTAACGGAGTAGTTAATTTCAAAAATAAATCTTATAATGCAAGAATTAGACTCAAGGGAGATTTAAGTGACCATTGGGGAAACATAAAACAATGGAGTTTGAAATTTAAATTAAGAAAAAAGAAATCAATACTAGGTATGAATGAGTTTTCGATCATTATGCCCGAAAATAGAGATTTCCCATTTAATTTTTTGATTGAAGATTTATTAAAGAAAGATGGCAACCTTTTTACGAAATATGAAATGATCAAGGTAAAATTAAATGGAGATAATTGGGGTTTAATGCTGATGGAAGAACAATACTCCGACTCTTTTTATGCGAGAAATAAGATTAAAGAGGCACCAATTTTTAGATTTACTAATGAAAATACTCAAATAGTAAGCTTAAAGAATCAAAAAGTAAAAAATATTGGTCACATGTCAAGGTGGCAAGGAAAAAACTTTATTAGTGTACACAATCCAAAAGAGATAATGGTAAAATCAAATATTCCAGGAATTTACACAAATAAAAATTTAAAACGGATTGCTCAATCTATTTTAGATGTAGCAATAATTAATGATAAAAAAAAAATATATCAAATTGAAAATTTTTTGGATGTAGATAAATTTGCGAATTCATTGGCAATTGTCTATGTTTTTGGTTCTCTGCATAGTGTTTCTGATTATAATATTAGGTATTATATAGATCCCTATACTCTAAAAATGGAACCAATATTAAGAGATCACGGTTTTAGAGATTTGGATAAAATTGGCATGAAAAGACCAAATAGAGTTTATCAAAATATTTTGTTTAAAATTCCTAAATTTCAAAAAGTTTTCTATGAATCTTTAGATAATATAGAAAAAAATATTGATTTGTTGGTTTCTAAAAATAAGGAAATTTGTTCAAAGTATAATAAAATATGTGAACAAAAATTAAATCCAGAAATTATAAAAAAAAATATCTTATACATAAAAAATAGCAAAATATTTAAGAAAGAAGAAAAAAAAGATATTAAATTTAATACTACAAATAATAAAAAAATTTTTGAAAAAAAATTATATTTAAGAGCATTTGATAATGGAAACTTAGATGTCTTAAATTTAACAAGTGAAAAAATAAATATAAAAAATGTTTTCTACTCGGAAAAAGAAAAATGTATTAACTGTAAATCAAAGATTTTTTCTTATAACAATGAAATTAAACCAAGTGAATTTGAAATAGTTAATACTCAAAATTTTAAATTAAATTTTTTAAAAGACAAAGATAAATATAAATATTTAATTGTTGAATATGAAGATGAGAATAAAAATTTATTTTTTGATGAGATTGAAATTGAAAAATTTATTTTTAGACCATCATACTTATTTAGTGAGAGAAAGTATGAAAATTTGAATAGGCTCACATTAAAAGATAATGAATATATTTTACGTAAGGGTTCATACAAATTCTATAAACCTTTGATAATTCCATCAGGATACAACTTGAAAATTGAGGAGGACACAATTATCTCATTTGCTGATAATTCTTTTATTCAAATAGAAAATGGAAAAATTAATTTTGAAGGAAAAGAGGGTAAACCAATAATTTTACAACCAATGAATTCAACAAAATATTGGAAAGGTTTATATTTAAATTCTAATAATGATTATTCTCAAAGTTCAAAAATTACCTATACTGAATTTTACAACGTAGATTATTTTAATAATCAATTAATTCAATTAACTGGAGGAATAAATATCATAAATTCAAAAATTGAATTAAAAGATATTAAAATTTTTGGAGCAATTTCTGAAGATGGTTTAAATATAGTTAATTCATACTTTGATATAAACGGTATACAAATGAACAATATATTATCCGATGCAATTGATTTTGATTTTAGTAACGGAAAAATTTATAAAGGTAACTTTAAAAGTATAGGTGGTGACGGAGTAGATTTTTCGGGATCAAGTGTTGATCTTCTAAATTTAAGTTTTAATAAGATAGGTGACAAAGCAATTTCTGCTGGTGAAGAAAGTAAAATTTTTATCAAAGATATTTTTGTAAAAAATTCTAAAATTGGAGTTGCAAGCAAAGACTCAAGTGAAGTTAAGGGTAATAATGTAAACGTCGAAAATTGTGAATGGTACGATTTTGCTGTTTATAAAAAAAAATCTTATTTTGATGGTGCAAAATTGAATATAGTAGACTCTACCGGATGTGATATGAGCATAGTTCAAAAAGAAAGTAATTTTGTTTATAATGGCAATAAAATGCCAACTAAAAAATTTAATGTCAAAAAGTTATATAGTGGAGTTAAGCAGTGAGGAGTGAAATCAAAATTCCTTTAAACAACAAATTTGATTTGAATTTTTCAAGCTGGAAAGATAACTCTCAAAATATAGTCAAAACTTTTGATGATAGAGTTGTAAACAGTATATATTTTGATACTCCTGATTTTAATTTAGCAAGAGATAATTTGAGTGGAATTTCTAATAGAAAGAAATATAGAATTCGTTGGTATAATCAGGATTCAGAAAATATATTTTATGAGATTAAATCAAAAAAAAATAATTTAGGTTCAAAAATAATCATTAATGCTGATAGACACAAAGCTGATTTAAAAGATATATTTTCTTATAGGAATAAATTACTTCATGATAAAAATAAAAAACATTTTTTAGAATATATAAATTATTTTGATTTAGAACCAAAAATACAAGTTTCCTATATTAGGTCTTATTATGAATTTAAAAATATTGTGAGAATTACTTATGATAGAAAAATAAATTATAAGTTGATAAACAAATTTAATGTCAAAAACTTAAATTCTAATGATTATATGAATGTAATTGAAATTAAATTTGATCCAAAAAATTATTTAATTGCATCTGAACTTATAAAAAAATCGAAATTTATTCCTAAAAGATTTAGCAAATATTTAAGAGGACTTTATTTCTCTGGTAATGCTGTTTATTTTTAATAATATAATATTACAACATGACGCTGTGTCAAAAAGATAATTTAAATACAAAATTTAAATTATATGAATGGATTATGAAAAAATTTATTTTTTTAATAATGTTAATTCCAACTATTTCGTTTGCTAGTTCAATGAAAATGATAGGTGAAAAAGGAAATCTCAATGATGTTTCAAAAGTAATTGAAGTGAAAATGTACGACAATTATTATGAGCCAAGTCAATTTAATATAAAAAAAAATCAAACAATTAAATTTATCGTTTATAATTTTGGTCAATTAGTTCACGAATTTAATATAGCTACAAAAAAGATGCATCTGAAGCATCAACCAGAAATGATAAAAATGGTAGAAAATGAAATTTTATTAGCAGATAAAATTGATAGAAAAAAAATGAAGGAATTATCAAAAAAAGATCATTCAATGAGTCATTCTCATTCAAATAGTCTTTTATTAGAGCCTAACCAGAGCGGAGAATTAATTTGGAAGTTTAATACAGACGCAGAGCTTGAAGTTGCTTGTAACGTTCCTGGACATTATCAGGTTGGCATGATTGCTAAAATAGATAATATACAATAGTCCAAACAAATTTTTTGTGTTATGATTTTCTATCATGAGGAAAATTTTACTAATTATATTTGTAAACTTTTTATGGTGCAATATTGGTTTAGCAAAAATAGTAATTCCACTACATAGTTGGACAACTCAAATAGTAATGGCCTATGTAATTGGTGGAATATTTGAGAATATGGGTTATCCAGTTAACTATGCTTCTGAGGATAGTCAGGGTGTTTATAAAAAGATAAGTAATGGAGATGTTTCGCTATCTCATGAAGTCTGGGATAATGTTTTTGGAAAACCTTATAGCGATGCTTTAAAAAGTGGTGGGGCAGTCGATGCTGGTCAACACGCAGCGTATACTCAAGAGGAAATGGGAGTACCAACTTGGGTAATTGAAAAAAACTTATGCCCTGGTTTACCAGACTGGAACGCTCTAAAAAACCCTGAGTGTGTAAAAAATTTTAAAAGCTCTGGAAATAAGGGGCTCATGTTAGATGGTCATATAACTTGGCATGGTAATACTTATTCAGAACGTTTAGAGGCTCTTGAACTAAATAATTTATGGAAAGTTGAATTCGCAGGTGATGAGAAAGCTCTTTGGTCTGAACTTTCTATTGCTAAGAATCAAGGACGCGGAGTAATTATTTTTAATTGGACTCCAAATTTCACTGATAGGGAGGGTTTTACAATGATTAATTTTCCTGAATATAATGATGGTTGTTCAATAGTAGAGGGAGGTGATGGACGTTGTGGATCACCCAAAGGTTCATTAAAAAAAATAGCAAGTACACAGTTTGTAGAAAAATACCCAAAGGCATTTAAAGCTTTCCAAAAAATAAATTTTACGACCCTAGATATTGGTACTATGGCAGCATATACTGATGTAGATGGTATGTCTTATAAAGATGCAGCTAATAAATGGCTTAATTCAAATAAACATAAATGGGAATATTGGATAGGAAAAAAAAGTAAAGTTTATAATGCTGACCAACAACAAAAAAAAGACCGCAAGTATTAATATAATTTTGACTTCCTAATGAATTTTCTAAAAAAGAAATTTGATTATTTTAGTATTTTAATTTCATTATTATTTTTAATTTATTTGGTTTATAAGTCTGAAATTATTTTTGAGGGCACTATTAGAGGGCATTACTTAAAGTATTATATTTTTTGTTTTCTATTCTTATTTGTTTCATTTCTTGCTTTTAAAATAAGTAAAACTTTTAATGTTATTTTTAATTTAACAATTATTTTGATAATAATTTTTTCATTTTTATTTGAAATATATTTGATAAATCAACAAGAAAATAAAAATTTTAATTTAAACGCTAAAAAAGAAAAATATAAAATATTATCTGGGGATGATTGGGATGAGCGAAGCCAATATCAAGTTTATAGAGATTTAAAAGAATCTCAGCCAAATACAGTGCCTTATTTTTATCCAAGTGAATTAAATTTAAAATCAAAAATTAAAATTCATTCATTAAGCGGTGTATCAAATTCTTTAACAATTTTTTGTAATGAAAATGGTTATTATTCAATCAATTTAAGCGATAGATATGGTTTCAATAATCCTGACGATGAATGGGATAATAATGAAATCGATTATGTCTTTGTTGGAGATTCTTTTACTCATGGCTATTGTGTTAATAGACCTCATGATATTTCATCAGTTATCAGAAAAATACATAATAAAAAAGTTTTAAATTTAGGATATGGAAGAAATGGACCATTAATAGAATATGCAACGTTGAAAGAGTATTTGCCAAAAAATGCAAAAAAAATTATTTTTATGTACTATGAAGGGAATGATTTATCAGATCTGAAAGATGAATTAAGAAATAAGATTCTTATAAAATATTTAATGGATGAAAATTTTTTTCAAAATCTAAAAGAAAAACAAAAATTTATTGATGCTGAAAAGAGAAAAAATATTTTAATAAGATCAAAAGGTGAAAAATTTAAATTTTTAAGACTTACTAAAGTAAGATCAGCAATAAAAAGTATAATATATCCTAAGAATAATTTAGATTTAAGTAATGAGGATAATTTAAAAGAATTTGAGCAAATTTTATTTTTGACAAAAAAATTAGCCGAAAAAAATAAATCAGATTTTTATTTTGTATATTTACCATCACCTAAGTATTATTTTAAAGATGAAACTTTCCCAGATAAATCACTGTATTTTGATGAAATAATATCAATTGTTAATAAACTGGATATTAAATTTATCAATATTCATAAGGAAGTATTTGAAAATGAAAAAAATCCAAAAAAACTCTTTCCTTTTGAATTAAGTGGTCATTATAATATTCAAGGATATAAAAAAGTTGCTGAAGTTATTTATAATTTTACTAAAGATTAATTTTTTTATTATTAAAAGGGGCGTTCTGTTGCCAGGTGCCCCAAACCCCGTTTACTTAATTAACAACGTTAATTAAGCAGCAAGTGCGTAACTTTCGTTAGCAATTATAAATTTGCCCGTTACGGTGGAACAATTCCGAACGAAAGAA
>MDTA01039927.1_pt1 | contig 12473 bp, 12 predicted proteins | sample 811151 | NCBI WGS metagenome assembly MDTA01 (sample SAMN05326648, study PRJNA326480) | marine metagenome | isolation source: seawater | place: Indian Ocean: South | collected 2010
CACGTGATCACATTAAATATCGTCCGTGTCGTAAACATCGTCCTCTCTAAGTCCGTATATTATTTCGATTTTTGAACAAGAGAAACCCCCGAAAAAATCGGGGGTATTTTTTTGCCCTGTAGGATTTTTAAAAATTAAGTGCCACTTGATGAACTTGTGGCCGTGCCATATTGGTTAGATGTGGTAGTACCAGATAAATTGGCACCTGCGGTTACAGTTGTTACTGCAACTGTACTGCCATCCGCTAAAACGTCACCTTCGCTAATACTAGCAGCAGAGGTGTCAAACGTCCTAGATGAGTAATCCGCTTCAGACGCAAATTCGACAGAACTTGATTGACCGATATTTGTGGTATAAGTCGGTTTAACGTTAATAAACTGTTCTTGTACAGTATCCTTAGATCTCTTAAGACGACTTTCAGTGTCAACTTCTTCATTTGGAAGATATTGGACTAAATCGCTAAATTCCTCTACAAACCCATTTATGTATTCTTTCCTTAAAAGGTAAATATTGCGTTTTTGGTCATTTTTCTCAGATTCGTAATCATAGACAGATATTGGTCTAACTAGCTCATCTTTAGGAATCGCAGTACCGTCAGGTCTGGTATAAGTCCAATTTTCAGGTACTGTGCGATCTGCCTTAACTAATGTCCTTCCTCTAGCATCAGTGATTTTTTGAGTAACCCAATGATGCACTGAATCTGCGTCTTCTTCATATTCACTGTCAATATACCTTTCTAGCTCATCTTCAGACATGGGCCATTCATCGTATAGATTGATTATATTATTAGTAAGTAAAACAACCCAATCTAAGTCCATATCACCATATACGTCTAAAGCAACCTGATCTGGTCTCTGGTTGTTTTTAATCGTATATTGAGTAAACCCTAAAATGATATCATCCAACTCTTCACGAATTTTGATTCTTCTGAAGATATTTTTAGCTACCTTAAAGGGATCAACGTTATTGATTCTATAACTTGATACTCTTACTTCTACGTTTGGGAGATAACTGAAATATGACATTAGGTTATATTCTGTGATGTAAATGGACCGAAATCACCAATCATAGTCTGCATTCTATCTAACCAGCTTTGGACTGTTTCATCTTCACTATCATTCTCTTGCTCTTCTTGACCACCTTGTGCGGTAACAGGAGATCCGTAAGTTTCCTTTGTAAGGAAGGATGTTTCACTAAAGTCAAGTTGAAGGTTGTACTGTAAAGCACCAAAATCAACATATTTACTCTTATTTAAAGATGATGATAGTGAGGTATAATTTGGCATATCAACAGTCATATTCTGCAATACCAGTTTGGTGGGAAATTGCATAATTGCACTTAATATACCACCTTTACCACCAGTACCAGGATTTTCAATAGTCTCATTACCACCACCTTTATCAATATACCTTACAACTTGAGCACGGAAGTATTCTGGTATTGTTAACCAGTCTCCCTTACCTTTACCTGGTAGTGAGTATCTTCTAAGTTTTTCAACAATTTGATATATCGTGCTTGCATCAGATGCACTCTTTGGTATTAATTGCCAATTCCACGAGTGACTTCTGAAACCTGCCTGACCCTTATATACTGACTCTGCATATGGGTTGAAGATTTTTTTACCAACTAGAGAGGTTAATGATGCTGTATCAAGATTACCTTGTTGACCTGTTGCTGATAATGCTTTATTAATTACATCGGCAGCAGCAGTATATGCTAACTGACCTGCTCCCATCTTTGCTGCTTCTGATATTGATTGAGCAACTTTATCTGAAGCAAAATCTACTTCTCCTCCACCACCTAGACCTGCGTCTTGTGCTGCTGTAAGTGCTTTTCTACCTGCTGGACCTAAGTTTACTGCATCCCAGTTCTGTGACTGTACTTCTTTTAATGATGTTGGCAGATATAGATATAATGTGTCCATCAGAACATTTGTCTTTTGATCGAATATATCGAACTTTAGATAGTCTATTACTTGTGTTGGAAACGCAGCACCATCTCTGATAGCTTCTCTACTGCTTGAAGAGTTAACGCCTATAGGTTTTGCTTTTGGAAATACTAACGTCATGAGTTACAAGGGTTACTTTAGACCATCAAACAAACATAAGTACAAAGGTGATCACACTAATGTTATTTATAGGAGTTTGTGGGAAAAGAAGTTTATGACGTGGTGTGACCGCAATAACAACGTTTTGGAGTGGGGTAGTGAAGAGATTATTATTCCTTATAAGTCTCCTTTGGATAACAGGATTCACCGTTATTATCCTGATTTCTATGTTAGAGCGAGAACAAAGGACGGAAGAATTGCCAAATCGATCATCGAGATCAAGCCAGCTTATCAAACTAAGCCCCCGAAACGTAAATCGCAGAAGGCTTTAACCTTTTTAACAGAAGTTAAGACTTGGAATGTAAATAGTGCTAAGTGGAGAGCAGCAAGACAGTATTGTGCTCATAAGAATATGCAATTTATCATACTGACCGAAAAACACTTAAATGTATGAGTATCTTTACAGACATAAAAGACTTAGGGGGTGACAAGCACCAGTCTAAACAATGGTATAGAGAGCAATTGCAGTATGGATTGGAACCATATGAACGTGGATTTATTGTGGGTGATATTATATTCTTCAATTACTCAGCTCAGACACCAGACTTGAAATTCTGGGACACATACCCTATGGTACTAATCACAGATGTGGATTACCAGAAGAAGCAATTCTCTGGAGGGAATATGCACTATCTGAGACCTAATAGTAGGAAAAGTATGGCAAATACATGGGCTGCTGGTAGTATTTCATATCCTATGCGTTGCCACCATAAATACTTTATGTCTAGTGTCACCAGAGCATATTATGTACCTCCCGATGAATTGAAAGACATGACACCACTCCCAGTGGAGCAGTTTGTTATTAGACCTAAAGGACTTGGTAGAACCATGGAAGTACCAAGTAGTATAATCTGGAGTAGATTAAAATGAGTATTCAGTTAGAAACTGTCAATAACCCTAATAGTTTCGATAAATGGAAGCAACAGGTAACTAGAGGAAAACTCGAGCCCTCTAGATCTAACCTGTACGGAGTTAAGTTATTTCTTCCTACATGCTTGAAGCATAATACTCAATTTATAATGAAAGACCAGAGACATGCATTTGATTCCATGAATTACATGGCAGATTCAGTCACTATACCTGGTAAGAGAATTCAAGATGCTAAGGTAAAAGCAGCATGGCAAGGTGCAGCATTTTCAACTGCTAGGATTCAGCAACATGGTGATCTGGATATTACCTTTATAACAGACAAGTATCAATATCATCGTCAATTCTTTGAGCATTGGATGAACTGGTGTGCACCAGACATGGAGAATAGATCAGGGATATATGAGGAGTATGTTACTAACCTAATAGTAACAAAGTGGGAACTTGGATCCCCTGTTAGTTGGGAAGGTATTGCAGATAACGGAGCAACATTCAGGCAGAGACTTAATTCATCTATGGCAGTTTGGCAATTCTTCGGAGCATGGCCCTATGACATGGGTGGAGCAACATATAATAATGGTCCTACCAACTTAGTTAAGTTTAGTGTTAAATTTAAGCACGAGAGATATAGATTTGATGGAGTAGGAACTGAAGCAATGGGTGTTAATACTCCAGATAGATATATAAACACAGCATCAAATACTATGTCTGCTGCTGGTATCGGTGACGAACAGAATGCAGCAGCTGGATTTGGTGTCTAAATAGAATTATAATAATGCAATCGTTATGCCATTACCTAAGTTAGCCATACCTGAATATGAGGCGACCTTGCCTATTACAGGCACTAAAATATCATATAGACCATTTCTAGTTAAGGAAGAGAAACTACTCTATCTTGCTATGGAGTCGCAAGACAACAAGCAGATGGTCAAAGCAGTGAAGACTATTATTAAGAATTGCACTAATCTAAAGAGTAAGGTAGAAGATCTCGCAACCTTTGAGATCGAATATATCTTCCTTAAGATTAGATCTGTTGCAGTTGGTGAGACAAGTGAATTTAAAGTCACATGTCCAGATGATGAGAAAACTCAAGTAGATGTAGTTATTCCTCTTGCAAATGTTGGTGTTGATATCCCAGATGGTCACTCTTCTAAGATTGATTTAGATGGGAATGTAGGTGTGCAGATGAAGTATCCTTCATTGGATGTCTTTATTCAACAAAACCTATCAGAAAACCCTGATATAGAGGATGTATTTGAATTAGCTGCAGGATGTATTGACCAGGTTTATGATAAAGAAGAAGTCTATGACACCTTCACTAAGAAGGAAGCACTAGAATTCTTAGAAGATCTGAATTCAGATCAGTTTGGTAAGATTCAAAATTTCTTTGAGACTATGCCTAAACTGTCTTATACATTAAAGGTAACAAACCCTAATACAAAGGTTGAGAGTGAGATGGTACTGGAGGGACTAGCAAGTTTTTTCGAGTAGCGTTAATGCATGACAGTCTTGAAAATTACTACAAGACTAACTTCGCATTAATGCAACACCACAAATACTCTCTGACTGAATTAGAGAACATGATACCGTGGGAACGTGATGTATATGTGAACCTTCTTATTGCTCATATCCAAGAGGAAGAAAGAAGGCAAAAACAAGACGAGCAAAAGATGTCTCTCTAATGGCAATTAAGAGTTACGTTAAAATTAGACCTATCAAAGAGGATGGTGCTTATTCCGCAAGTTTCAACCAGATTCGGAAGGGTATCAATCGTACAGGTAAGGTAGTAACTAATATTAGTCGTAATCAGGTAGAGACAGAGAAACTTATTACATTTGAAAGAGATTGGTTACGTACCAAATCTTTCAAAGAGGTAGATGAGGATCAAAGGGAAGAGAAAGAAGATCTGAATGTGTTCCAGAAATGGAAAAAAGGTTTCATGGGCATGTTCAAGTTTGAACAAAGGAATAAGAAGGAAGATAAAGCAGAGAGTAAAGGTACCAAAGGACAAGAAGAAAGTCCAATAAAGAAAAAGGCAAAGAAAGCAGCTATGGGCTTTCTTCAGACCCTAGCAAATTTCTTAACACCTATATTTGATTTAATTCTTAAAGCAACAGTATTTAAGTGGTTAGAAAATCCTGAGAATGCAAAGAAAGCTGCGAAGGTTTTCAAGTTAGTTACTGCTATAGGTAAGTTTGCCTTCTCCATATTGGGGTTTGGTGTTAATAATATTGCTAGAGGTATTACTAATATCTTTGGTGCAGATCCTAATAAGACAGGTATTGCCAAGGTATTAGCACCTCTTACAGGATTCTTACAGTTACTTACAGGTATTGCGACACTTAGATACCTATTAAACCCATTAAAACTATTCAGTGATGGTAAGAAGGTAAGAAATCTCTTTAGAGATACTTCCCTGAAGGAGTTAGAATGGAAGAAAAATGAGCAATGGCGTAAGTTTGGTTATAAGGATACAGAGTCAGGTAAGATATACACTGAGCAAGAATATAAATCGATGAAGAAGTCTGTCGAAAGACAGCAGAAGAAGTTAAGAGCACAGGGTAAGACACAACAGGCAGATAGGATAGGTCGTAAGTTTAATCAGAGGGTGAAGAACCCTACCAGACTACAATCTGGTAAGAACTTCGGCAAGAAGTTGATGAAACCTGGCATGCAGAAGGGACTTGCAGTAGTTGGTGGTATCTCTCGTATTGCATCAGGTATTGCAATGGGTGAGGATAAGACCCAAGCAGTTGGTGCAGGTCTTGGTCAAGCAGCAGGTGGTATGATAGGTGCTGCTGCTGGTACTGCATTATTAGGACCATTCTTAGGACCATTTGCACCCATAGTAGGTAATGCTATTGGTGGTTTCTTAGGTGAGTGGGTAGGTAAGACATTTTTACCAGTAATCAAACCACTATTTGAACCCATTAAGAAGTATTTTCAATTGATGTTTGGGTTAGTTCAGGATGTTGCTAAAGACACAGGTATAACAGAGTTTCTTGGTACCTTATTCCAGTTTGTAGGTCAAATTGGTAAGGTAATGTTTGACGTGTTAGGGTGGATAATGAAACCTATCACCTTCTTATTAGGTGGTGTAATCAAATTACTGGGAGGTACCATATCCTTCATTATTAAAGCTGCTAAGAATATATGGGCGTTTATGTCGAATCCCATAGGATTCGCATGGAAAGTTATAAGGGGTAAGGATCCTGGAAAGGATGTAAAACTGGATGAGATGGCAGCTGGTGGTCGTATAGATGTGCAAGGTATAGGTGATGGATCTCAAGGAAAATTGAAGATATTTAATAAAGATGGTAAGCAAGTAGGTAAAGTTTATAATGTTATGAGTGGATTATCTGGTAAGGGTAATGTATCTCAGGCAGATAGAATGAATACTTCTGGTGCTGGATATCCAATGCCAGATGGTAATTATAGACTTCATGGGTTTGAACAACATGGACCTCTTGGTGGTAATTTAAGGGGACTTGGTGATTGGTCTGCATATATTGGACCTGGTAGTGGTAATATAGGTGCTAGAAAAGGATTGATGCTTCATCAAGATATTGATCCATTTGGTACTCTTGGATGTATTGGTGTTGCATTGGGTGGTAGGGCAAATACACTACAAGATAAGGAATTTGTAAAATCATATAAGACTGCTAATCCAGAGAGGATTAAGATTAACTTGGGTAAATCCTTTACCCCTGGAGTTGCATCTGCAAAGGCACCAGCTCCTACTGAGGATAATAAACCACCAGCAGTACAACCAAAAAAGATTGCACCTGCACCTGGTAATGCACGTAAACCACATGCATATAATACTCCCTCATTCTCAGATCAGGATATGAGGTCAAAGATACAAGCACAGGTAGCTAAACAGCAAGAACAACATAACGCTCTTCAATGGAAGAAGGAAAAGGATGCAACAGTTCAGGATATAGTATTACCACCTAGAACAGTTATTCAAAAAGTTACGGTACCACAGATAAATACTATCATGACTGGTACTAGAGTTAAACCAGTGAGAAAAGTCGCTGATCCAATGTTTGTTTGTTAATGGCAAAGGTCTCTCCTAAAGTTAGAAAAGCATCGATGTATAAGATGATCTCTTATAAAGGGGTCACTGGTGTTCAGTCAAAGTATACACCTATAACTGCTGCTGCAAGATTACCAAAGGTTGAGAAGAGTATAGGTAGAGGACTTCAATCGGTTGTATCTGGTCTTAACTCATTAGGATCTACTCTTAATAGTATTGCTGTTAATACACAGAATTCTCTCACCAGTTGGAGAGATAATATTAGGACTCAGATTAAGAGTGCTGATAAGATAGCAAAACAAGAAGCTCTGACTGATAGGAAAGACAGAAAAAGAAAAGCATTTAAAGATAAACAGACAAAGAAGAGAAGACTGTTTCAACTAAGGAATAGTAAGGAAGAGAAGGCAGAGAAGAAGAAGGGTAAGAAAGCAGGATTTGGTGAGAGTGTTGTAGAAGCAGCTAAGAAAACAGGTGGAGGTATTTTCTCTGCTATCTTTAATCTGTTTGGTGCTCTTGGGGACTTGATTAAGTTCAAGGTATTTGAATGGATATCACAGAATCCTAAGACGGTAGCAAGATTAGGGATTATATTTGGTGCGATAGGTAAGTTTATATTCAATATATACTCATTCCTAGGTGGAATGGCACTTGATGGTCTTGTAGATTTCTTAGAGAATCCTATTAGTTTGAAAGGATTCTTTGGTGCTATCAAGTTAATTACTGGTATCACACCTATATTCGCAAGTCTATTATTCCTGAAGAATCCTAAGCTGGTGCTTGAGGGTGCTAAAAAGGTAATAGGAGGTTTAGTAGGAGGTCTGAGAAGACTATTTGGATTCCAGAGTAAAGAGCAAAAATTCAGGGACTTCAAACTTAAGAAATTAAAAGGTGGTAGAGGTAACTGGTTTGGTACCAGAACAGGTAAGATTGCTACTGGACTAGGTGCTGGTGCTGCTGGGTTCTTAGCAGCAAAAGGTGAAGGTGCTAGTAATGTTGAAGCAGTTGGAGCTGGTGGCGGTGCTGCTGCGGGTCAGGCACTTGGTGCTAAAATAGGTGGAAAGCTTGGTGGAGCACCTGGTGCTGCTGTTGGTAGTATTGTTGGTGGTCTAGCAGGTGGTAAGGTAGGTAAGGCAATCGGTGGTCTTATAAAACCTATTGTTGAACCTGTAGGTAAGTTCTTTAAGATGATTGGTGATACCTTTAATAACGTTATTAAAGATATAAAGGAACCATTGGAGGAATTCTTTACTACTCTTGGAGCATTCTTAAGTGGAATTCTTGAAGCAGTAGAACCTCACATGCCTATAATCAGTAAGATTATAAGCACTGGATTTAAGGTACTATTCTGGCCCCTATTCTTAGGGATGAAAGCATTAACCGCAGTCCTTAAACTCTTTACAGGTGGAAAAAGTGGTGACGGTGGTGGTGGAGATGATGAAAAGAAAGAATCTTCTTCATACTCAACGAGTATGAGCTATAAGAGAAAAGGTAATGTAGAGACAGGATTAATGGAAGTTGTTCCTGGAACTCAACCTGAAGGTGTTAGCATTGAAGCAGCGAATCAGCATAACTATCAGCAACAGATAAGAAAATTAGAGCAAGAAAAAAGGTTTGATAAAATAAAAACAGAAGCACAGGGTCTTGAGTTTGACGCAACCCATTATGATACGAAACTTCTAAAACTTGAAAAAGCATATAATAATACTCTAGAATTTGGTGGTATTACAACTTCAGCAAAAATTGGTAGGGAAGAGAAGGAAGATATACCTAAAAAAGCAAGAGGTGGTTGGATTAATGGTCCTCAGTCAGGATATCCAGTCTCACTAAACGGTGGTAAAAGCACAGCATTTATTGGTCATGGTCTTGAGTGGGTAGGACAAAAGAAGGCAGCTGGTGGTGCATTTGTAATACCATATAATACTCCTGCAACTAAAAGGGATAGCGGACTAACATCTAGACGATTAGCACAAGCAAGGAGAGGAGGTTACCATACTCCATCATTTGCTGCTGGTGGTGAAGTAAAGAAACCACAAGGTGTATGGAGATGGTTAGCAGGTGCTGCTGATCATATGACTATGGGTCTTACTGACTTCGACAAACGTGGAAGTACTTGGGATGGTGCTATGAGATTAAAGGATAATATAGGTCAGAAGTTAGAAGATGCAAAACAGAAAGATATGCAAAGAAGATATGAGAAGTTAAAAGCTGCTCTTCAAGATAGTGCTTCTACTCAGATTATAAATCAAGAGGCACCAATGCAAGCTGGTGGTGCTGATATGAGTGAAGAAGTACCTATCTTTATTCCTGGTGATGATGACCATGATGCTGATAAGTATATCTACCCTAAGTTTGGTATTATCAATGAGTTTATGACAGATCCTGTGGAGTTTATGTAAATGCCAGTAATAGAATTCATTAATAATGTTGCTAATGCATGGGAGAAGATCACCTATGGTATCTCTGATGGTGAGGGATCAGGCACGTTCGATAAGGATAATGCTAGAGACTTTCATATTCAGAAGTTACAACTAGAGACAGCAGACGGTAAAACATTATATGATATGACTGAGATGGTATTGGAATTTCAATACCATGAATCTATTGAATCTTCTTTTTTAAGATGTGATATCAGTATACTAGATGCTATTGACTGGAATAAGAATTTACAGGGTGGTGAGAAAGTTATCATTAAGATGTTAACTGGTACTGCTCTTAGAAAAGATTACTTAGAGACTGAGTTGACAGTATATAAGATTGGTAGTATATCTAAGACTGAGAGAGGGCAGTTGTATATCTTACATTGTGTATCTCCAGAGATGTATCATGATGAAGGTAATAAGATCTTTAAAGCATTTGGACCTGGAGAGAAGTCTATTGATGCTGAAAATGTACCAAAGTATATCTGTGATAATTATCTTAAGACTGCTGGAACTAAGAAGGCAAACAAATATAATTTTGAGAATCATTCCAAATATACATTTATAGCATGTAGTTGGAAACCTAGTGATGCTATTCACTTCTTATCTGATAAGGTAACTAGACTGACCTCTAGTAAGGGTGGTAATAAACAGTCTGGATTCTTATTCTGGTCAAATAGAAATGGATATAATTTCAGATCTATCGATAGTATTGCTAAGGGTGAAGCAACTAGGAATGGTGTCTACACATACACCTATGTTCAGGGTGCTCAGGAAGGAGCAGATAAAAGGTATGCTATTGAGAATATAACATATCCTGATAAAGCAAATCATTTAGCTAACATGAGGATGGGTACCTATAAGACATCTGCTATAGGTATATCAATGGGAGTGCAGAAAAATAGTTATACACCTGTATCTGGTGCTAAGGATGAAGCAGATGTGGATGAGGTAACTGCAAAAGGTGGGACTGGATTATCAAATGTACCTAGTGGTACCATTAGTGATCTTAAGGTACTCACATTTAATCAGGTATTTGGTAAGGCAAATAAGGTGGTAGATGGTAATGATGCTAAAAGTCAACAAGCACAACCACCATTTCTTATGCCAGCATTCTTTGATGTAGAAAAGGCACAACCTACTAGGATGAAGATAAGAGCATTACCTGGTGCAACTCATCAAACTAGTACTGGAAATGTGAATAACGGAACAAACTCTGATGTTGATGTCATGGCAGTTGCACAATATGCAGCAGCAAGGTATAATTTATTCAAGGCAATCAAGTTGAATATAACTGTCCCTGGCAATACAGCATTAACAGCAGGTAATGTCATTGATATAAAGATCCCTTCTTCTACTGAAGAAGGTGAAGAAGTTTTGATGGATAGGAAGTTCAGTGGTAAGTATATTATTGCGGGACTAACACATATCTACCATAAACAGGGGTTAACTACCAAATTATACCTAGTTAGAGACTCGATACCGAAGAATATAAGATAAATAACTATACACACTCGATAGAACTATGAGCCAGACTATAGAGCAACACATACAGCATGATAAAGAGATCCTTGATGATCCTCTAACTAATCCTGCTGCTCGTCGTCACTTTAAGGAAGAGTTGCACGACCTTATAGAATATGCTGACCACCATAAAGCAGAGATTGAAGCTGGTGATCACCATGATCCTAATGCGTTAGAATTATTCTGCGATCAGCATCCTGATGAACCTGAATGCTTAGTTTATGACGATTGACCTTTGGTTTCCAACCGTAATATATCATGAAGACTTAAAACCATCAAAAGATACCAAGCAAGGAATGCTTGAGTATTTTGAGGAGATTTATGAGACCTATTCTAAGTCAGATAGGGTAGAGAAGGGTAGTTATTCGGGTGATAACGACCAAGATTATAAGATGTTTAATGATAGGAGATTTTACTGGTTAAACAGTGAGATCTCTTTTCATTGCAAAAATTATCTCAGTCATTTTAATGTTGACTTAGATAAGATTAAAATCTTTGCATCAAAGGCATGGCCTGTGATCATAGAGAAAGGTGGTCAGATATATAAACATACACATCCAAACTCAGTGTTATCAGTAGTATATTATCCTAAGACAGGTAGTGCACTTACTGGTGGGAAACTTAAATTCCACTCACCTAACACTCATAGAATGCCTATACATGTTGAGACACATAATGATCTAACTTATGGTGATACACAATATGTGCCAGAAGAGGATAGACTATTCATATTCCCATCTCATTTAGAGCATGAGGTAGAAGTATATCTTGGTAATACTCCACGATATTCAGTATCTTATGATATAATAGTTACATCATCAGGTGTTAAAAATAATAATGAGTTTGCTATTATAGATCCGATGAATTGGAAAGAGATTGATGCTATTTAATGAGGTAGTAGGTCACTATAGGAATAGAAACCAAGCATTTTCTAATCCCTCACAGTGGCCTCAGATTGATATTAGAATTACTGAACCTGAATACGGTAGACTTCAAGCAAAGTCTTGGTATAAGTATAAGGGAGAAGACGATCCATATAATTTTATTGAATATCAGTGGGCAAAGATGGATGAAAACATCGTCTATACTAAAACTACTAATCTTATCACCAATACTCCTAGTTGTCCTTTCATTTGGCACTGGGATGGAGTTTGGTGGAATGGTAATCTTGATGGACAATGCATCCAAGGTGATACAATCATGGACTCAAAAATAAGATTTGATGGGCTCAGGTATCGTGCTATAGATACTGGATATGATGTAAAGACTGGAAACTTCCGATGGGGTAAGTTACCCGAAGAAGGTGAATTCCTTTTTGAAAGACTTGATAAATAAAAGAAACAACTAATATACTATGGGCGTACGGACCGATTATCTTGGAAGAGATACATTTACTTGGTGGGTAGGAGAAGTCGAAGAGATTCGAGATCCTGCTGAACTGGGTCGTATTAAGGTGCGTATCCTTGGTTGGTATACTGGTAACAGAGAAGGACAGGCATATTTAAAAGAAGTCCCACCA
>MDTA01223836.1_pt1 | contig 12473 bp, 10 predicted proteins | sample 811151 | NCBI WGS metagenome assembly MDTA01 (sample SAMN05326648, study PRJNA326480) | marine metagenome | isolation source: seawater | place: Indian Ocean: South | collected 2010
GGATTATCATTGATACCGGTGTAAGTTTTGCTGATGACTCAGTTCCAGGTATTGATTTAATCTACCCTGATCCAGGATTTATTATTGATAAAAAAGATGATTTACTTGGTATTGTTCTCACACATGCCCATGAAGATCATATAGGTGCTATCTCACATATATGGCCCGATCTCAGATGTAATATTTATGCTACTCCTTTTACAGCAGTTTTGATCAAGGAAAAATTTAAAGAAAAAAAAATTGATATAAATTCTAATTTGAAAATTGTTAAATTAAATGGAACTATAAAACTAGGACCATTCGATATAGAATTTGTAAACTTAACGCATTCAATTTTAGAGCCAAACGGTTTGAGTATAAAAACTCCAGCTGGTACAGTTCTACACACTGGTGATTGGAAAATTGATCCTAACCCGCTAATTGGTGAAAAGATTAACGAAAAAAAATTAAGAGAAATTGGAAAAAACAAAGTTTTAGCAATGATTTGTGATTCAACAAATATCTTTAACCCTGGGAGAGCTGGATCTGAGTCCGATGTTAGAGAAAGCTTATTAAAAATAATGTCACTAAAATCTAAAAAAATCATAGTCACATCTTTTGCATCAAATGTAGCAAGAATGGAAAGTGTATTTTATTGTGCAGAAAAAATAAGCCGAAAAGTTTCTTTGGTTGGAAGGTCTATGAATAGAATATTTAAAGCAGCTAGACAGTGCGGATATCTTCAAAACATAGATGACCCAATTGATCCTAGAGATGCTAAAAAACTTCCAAGAGAAAAAATTGTTTATTTATGTACTGGTAGCCAAGGAGAACCTATGGGAGCAATGAAAAGAATAATAAAAGGTATTCATCCAGATGTTCATATTGAAAAAGGGGACTCAGTAATCTTTTCTTCAAAAATAATTCCTGGAAATGAAAAAAAACTTTATTCTTTGCATAATGATATAGTTAAACAAAATGTTGACCTGATAACTGAAGAAACAGATTTTGTTCATGTATCTGGCCACCCTAATAGAGATGATTTAAAGGATATGTATAACTGGGTAAAACCAGCCTCTGTTATTCCTGTTCATGGCGAACATAGACACATGAATGAACATATAAAATTCGCAAAAGAAATGCAGGTTCCACATGCTTTAAGAATCGAAGATGGTGATATAGTAAGAATCTTTCCTGGTGAAAATCCTATAACTATTGATAAAGCTCCATCTGGTAGAATGTATTTAGATGGAAATATTGCTGTAGGTGAAAACTCTCAATCTATAAAAGAGAGAAAAAATTTATCAATTAATGGATACTTAGAGATTACTCTAATATTAAGCAACAGTGGGAAATTAAGCAAACCTGTTATATCCTATAGAGGTATACCGGAAAATAGTTTTGATGAAAAAATTATATTTCAAATGGAAGACGAAATTATAAATACTTGTAGATCTTTTTCTATGAAAAATAAAAATCAAGAAAAAAATCTCATCGAAACTGTTAAACAAAGTTGTAGAAAAATTATAAGGGATAAGACTGGTAAAAAACCTTTTACAAATATAAATATTGCAAGGTTATAATGATACTTTCAAAACTATTTATTCCAATAACTAAGGATTTACCCGCTGAAGCAAAAATAAAATCCCATCAACTAATGCTAAGAACAGGAATGATAAGACAATCATCTGCAGGAATATACTCATGGTTACCATTGGGTTTTAAAATTATGAAAAAAATTGAGAAAATTGTAAGGGAGGAACAAAATAATATTGGTGCACAGGAAATGTTAATGCCAACAATTCAATCAGCTGACATTTGGAAAGAAAGTGGGAGATATGATGATTATGGCGAGGAAATGCTTAGAATATCTGATCGACAAAAGAGAGAGATGTTGTATGGACCAACAAACGAGGAACAAATTACTGAAATATTTAGATCTAGTGTCAAATCGTACAAATTATTGCCTCAAATTTTTTATCACATACAGTGGAAATTCAGAGATGAACTAAGACCTAGATTTGGAGTTATGAGGTGTAGAGAATTTTATATGAAAGATGCTTACTCATTTGATCTAAGTGAAAATGATGCAGTTTTATCTTACAACAAGATGTTTTATGCATACTTAAAAACTTTTCAACGCTTGGGATTAAAATCAATTCCAATGAAGGCTGATACAGGGCCTATAGGAGGCGATCTTTCACATGAGTTTGTTATTTTAGCAGATACTGGTGAAAGCAAAATTTATTCTGATAAGAGAATTTTTAATATTCCAATAGATCAATATAAAAATAATGTTGGTGATTTGAATAAAATGAGGGAAGACTTTTCAAAATTTTATGCAGTAACAGATGACAAATTCAAAGTAGCCGATTTTGATAAAAATGTTAATAAAGAAAATCAAATTCAAACCAAAGGTATAGAGGTCGGACATATTTTTTACTTTGGAGATAAATATTCAAAGCCAATGAAATGTTCGGTTGACAATAAAGATGGGCAAAAAACTTTTGTTAAAATGGGATCTTATGGAATTGGTGTATCAAGATTAGTTGGAGCAATTATTGAAGCTAAGTATAAAGATGATAAGATGAAGTGGCCCAAATCTGTTTCTCCTTTTGATGTCGTAATTATTCCCTCAATTAACAAAAATGATAATTCAAATATTGAAAAAGCTCATAAAATTTACAATCAGTTACAATCTAATGGTGTAGATGTATTGTTAGATGATATTAATGAAAATATTTCAAATAAATTTAAAAAACATGATTTATTAGGTGTACCATTTCAGATTATTATTGGTTCCAAAACTTCTAAGGATCAGTTTGAATTTAAGGAAATAGATCAAGATTCCAAAATGCTTAATATTAATCAAATCATACAACATCTGAAGAGTTAAATTGTTTAATACTATTGAAAAACTTATTACCATAAGAAATCTTAGACCCAAAAAAAAAGAAGGGTTCTTAAAAGTTATTTCTGCCTTTTCATTTCTTGGAATAATGCTTGGTGTTGCTACATTAATCATTGTTATGTCTGTTATGAATGGCTTTAGAAGTGAACTCACAAATAAAATATTAGGATTTAATTCACATATTACAGTTAAACCTTACAGCAAAAAAATAGGACAGGAATTTTATTCTAATCTGGAAAATGAATATAAAGAATTTCAAATTATTAGAACTTTAAATGGTGAGGCTGTAGTTTTGATGAAAGATTTAGCAAAAGGAATTCTTTTACGAGGCATAGAAACTAAAAAAATTAAGGATATAAATTTCTTTAGTAAAAATATTATAGATGGTGAATTATCTAATTTTGTAAACGGAACAATAATAATAGGAAAACATTTGGCTATTGAGTTAGGAGTTGTTGTAGGGGACAAGATTAATATTATGTCATCTTCGTCAGCCTCTACACCACTTGGGTTAGTTCCAAAACAATCTTCTTATAAAATTGCAGCAGTCTTCAGCAGCGGCCTATATGAGTTTGATAGAAATATAGGATTTTTTAATCTTAACGACTCTCTTTCTTTCTTTGAAAAAACTATAGAAAATACAAGCCTTGAAATTTTTTTGCCAAACCCATTAAATGCTGACAAATATAAAGAAGTTATTCAAAATAAAAGTTCTGATTTTTATGTAAATTCTTGGTCAGATTTAAATAAATCTTTTTTTTCAGCTCTTAAAGTTGAAAGAAATGTTATGTTTTTAATATTGACCTTAATAATTATTGTAGCAGCTTTTAATATCATCTCTGGATTAACTATTTTAATTAAGAATAAAACTAAGGAAATTGCTATTTTAAAATCTCTAGGTTTATCCAAAAAATCTATTGTAAAATCTTTTTTTCTTACTGGTTTTTTAATTGGATTTTTGGCAACAGTAACAGGACTTATTCTTGGAATAATTTTTTCTTTATATATTGAAGAAATAAGACAATTTTTGTCTTCCACATTTAATTTACATATTTTTCCAGAAGACGTTTATTTTTTAAGTGAAATGCCAAGTGAAATTACTCTTAAATCAATTATTGTAATATCTTTTTTTTCAATTTTCGTAACTATATTAGCTTCGTTATTTCCCGCTCTATCAGTAACAAAAATTGAACCCGTTAAGGCTTTAAAATATGAATAATTTTTTGATTGAGATAAAAAAGTTAAACAAACAATTTGAAAACAATAATTCAGTAATAAAAGTTTTAAATGATGTTAGTATAAATTTAGAGTCTGGAAAAGTAATAGCTCTGATTGGTCCATCAGGTTCTGGTAAATCAACTTTTTTACATTTACTTGCGCTTCTAGACAAACCTACAAAAGGAAAAATATCAATTATGGGTAATACTTGTTCTAATATTTCGGAAAAAATAAAAAATAATTTAATTCGAAATCATATTTCAATTATTTTTCAAAATAATAATTTGCTATCAGATTTTACAGCGCTAGAGAATGTTGCGATACCATTAATTATACGGAATAAGAGTTATAATTTTTCTATTAAAAAAGCTGAATTCTTCTTAAAAAAAGTTAATTTGGGCGACAGATTAAATCATTTTCCCTCAACTTTATCTGGCGGGGAACAACAAAGAGTTGCAATAGCGAGAGCATTAATATCTGAAACAAATATAATTTTGGCTGACGAACCTACAGGTAATTTGGACCAAAAAAATTCAAAAGAAGTTTTTTCTTATTTCTTGAAACTAAAAGAAAAAAATAAAATAATTTTAATTGCAACTCATAATAGAGAATTAGCAAAAAAAGCTGATTATACTTTAAGCTTAGTCAATGGTAATATAAAAAGGCTAAATGAAAGATGAAAAAAATCAATTTACCAATTTTAAAATTCATACACAATATTCTATATGCGAAGGTGCTATAAAAATTCATGATCTTGCTGAATATTGCAAAATAAATAAAATACAAGCAATTGGACTAAGCGATAGCTTTAATCTTTGTGGAGCATTAGAATTTTCTGAATCAATAAGCAAAGTTGGCACACAACCTATTATAGGAACACAAATAAATTTTAATTATTCAGATACAATCGGTAAACTGCCAATTTTTGCAAAAACTGATTTAGGTTATAAGAATTTAGTAAAATTATCTTCCAAAAGTTACCTTGATGCCAAAAATAGTGAGCTACCAAATTGTAATATAGAGGAGCTACTTAAAAATAATAAAGATATTATTGTTTTAAGTGGTGGAATGGACTCTCTTTTTTATGCTTTACTAAAAAAAAACAAAATTAAAGAAATAGAAAACTTAGCAAAAAATTTAAATAATACATTTGATGATCAATTTTATCTTGAAATACAGAGACATAACGACGAGGAAGAAAAAAGACTTGAAAATACCTTTTTGAGTTTATCAAAAAAAATTAATATTCCTTTAATTGCTTCTCAAGAAATATTTTATATTAATCAAGATATGTATGAGGCTCACGATGCGTTATTATGTATCGGAGAGAAAACATATGTAGATGAGAAGAAAAGAAAAAAATATAGTGATCAACATTACATAAAAAATTCTGATGAACTGAAAAAACTATATTCAGATATACCAGAAGCTTTGATTAATAATTATAATTTTCCTTATAGATTTAACTTTAAACTTAAAACTTCTAAACCCGTACTTCCATCTTTAAAAATAACAAATAATCGGACAGAAGAAGAAGAGCTTTTATCACTGACTAAAAATGGGTTAAAACACAGATTCGAAAAATTTATTTTAAAAAAATATAAAAGTGAAGACTCTAAAAAGATTCAAAGAAAATATGCAGAAAGACTTTCTCATGAACTAGAAATTATCAAAAAAATGAATTATGAAGGCTATTTTTTAATAGTTTCAGATTATATTAAATGGGCAAAAAAAAATAATATTCCAGTAGGACCGGGAAGAGGTTCTGGTGCAGGTTCATTAGTTGCCTATTGTTTAGATATAACAGATCTTGACCCAATAGAATTTGACTTAATTTTTGAAAGATTTTTAAATCCCGATAGAATTTCTATGCCTGACTTTGATATTGATTTTTGCGAGGAAAAAAGGGATCAGGTTTTTGAATACCTAAAATCTAAATATAAAAATGGTGTTGCTCATATAATTACATTTGGCAAGTTAAAAGCAAGGATGGCTCTGCGTGATATTGGAAGAGTTCTGGGTCTTCCTTACGGACACGTAGATAAAATCTGTAAAATGATACCTTTTGATCCATCACGACCTTTAAGTCTGCAAGAGTCAATATCAAGAGAGCCAAGGTTTAAAGAGGAAGAAAAAAATAATCCAAAAGTTAAAAAATTAATTGAATTATCTTTAAAACTTGAGGGTTTAAATCGAAATTTAGCAACACATGCAGCAGGTGTTGTCATAGCGGGGGAAAAACTATCTGAAGAAGTTCCTTTATATAAAGACAGTAGTTCTAAATTACTTTTACCATCTACTCAATTCGATATGCATTCATCTGAAAATGCCGGACTTGTAAAATTTGATATTTTAGGTTTAAACACACTAACCCTAATCAACAAAACTATTCAAATTTTAAAAAACAAAGAAATCGATATTGAATTAAGCAAAATACCTTTAGACGACAGCAATGTATATGAAATGTTATCTACAGGAGAAACCACTGGTTTATTTCAACTTGAAAGTTCTGGTGTTAGAGCATCTTTGAAACAAATGAAGCCAAATAAATTTGAGGATATAATTGCTTTAGTAGCGTTGTATCGGCCAGGACCTATGAACAATATTCCAATTTATAACGAGTGTAAAAATGGTATTAGAAAACCAGACTATATTCACGAAAGTTTAGAAAAAATATTAAAACCAACTTATGGGATAATTATTTATCAAGAACAAGTGATGCAAATTGCTCAAACGTTAGCTGGATTTACTCCAGGAGAGGCAGATATTTTGAGAAAAGCTATGGGTAAAAAGAAAAGAAAAGAGCTGGAAAAGCAGGAGGAGAAGTTCATTAAAGGTGCTGCAAGCAAAGATATTGGAAAAGATATTGCAACATTTATTTTTCAAAAAATCAAACCTTTTGCAGAATATGGGTTTAATAAAAGCCATGCTGCTGCATATGCTTTAATAGCTTATCAAACAGCCTATCTAAAAAAATATTATCCTGAGGAATTTATTGCCGCGACAATGTCTACTGAATTATCGAATACAGATAAGCTTAGAGAATTTGTTGAAGAGTTGAAAAGATTAAAAATTGAAATAGTTAGACCGGATATTAATTTGTGTTTTGCTGATTTTAAACCTGAAAAAAATAAAATTTATTATGCACTTTCAGGAATTAAAAGTGTAGGCAGGGAAGCAATATCTAATGTCGTTAAAGAAAGATCTGAAAAAGGTCCTTTTAAAAATATTAATGATTTTATAAAAAGAGTAAATCCCAAAGACATAAATAAACTACAACTTGAAGGACTAGCAAAAGCAGGAGCTTTCGACTCCATCTATTCTGATAGACACTCTTTAATTAATTCTATACCTAAAATGATACAGATAAACAAAAGTCTTTGGGAAGATAAAACAAGTAATCAAAACAGTCTTTTTTCTGAAAAATCTGTATTAGAAGATGATATATTCAAAATAGAAAAAATTAGTCCTTGGAATAAAAATGAAATATTAATGAATGAATTCTATTCCATTGGTTTTTATATGTCAGACCATCCGCTTAATATTTATAAAGAATATTTGGAAGAGTCAAAAATAGAATCTTTCTCAGATTTTATGAAAAATGATAAAAATAATTGTTTAGTTGCTGGTACAATAATGTCTATACAAGAGAAAAAGAGCGCTAAAGGCAATCCTTTTGCAATAATTAAATTCACAGATCTTAAAAGTGAATTTGAATTATTCTTATTTTCAGATTTGTTAGTTTCTTACAGAGAGAAACTAAAAGCAGCAAGTTCTTTTGTTCTAACATTACAAAAGGATACTATTTCAGAAAATATTACAACAAGAAGAATTAATATTAAAAATATTTTACCTTTGGATGACTTTGTTCAAAAAACCTACGATAATGTAGTAATTGAAATTAACGGAAAATCAAAATTAGATGAACTACAAGATCTGTTAAAGGAAGATGGAAAAACAAAAATTAAGATTAAAGTAAAAAAAGAGGCAAAAGTTTATACTTTTTTGCTTAAAAACCCTCGAAAATTTAATTTTAGTACCTTTAAAAATATTAAAAATAAAGAATATGTTAAAAAAATAAGCTTTTAACCTCTTGATTTTTTCTTTAATAAACTATAAATACTAGCTGATTTCGCACACAGCACAGGGCAAAAGCCCACCGGTCCGAAAGGTAAGCTGTGGTGGTTTAACCGGAAAAATTATGAACATACCTAACGTATCTATAAAACAATTACTAGAAGCCGGCGTTCACCTTGGTCACAAGACACTAAGATGGAATCCAAGAATGAAAAAGTTTATTTACGGAGAAAAGAATTCGATTCACATAATTGATTTAACACAGACTGTTGTAATGATCAAAAATGCAATGAAAGAGGTTCACAAGTGCATTTCATTAGGAGGTAAAATTTTAATTGTTTCAACAAAAAAGCAAGCAGCCGAAACAGTTTTAAAATTAGCAACTGAAACAAATCAATTTTATGTTAACTATAGATGGCTCGGTGGCATGTTAACCAATTGGCAAACTATTCAAAATTCGATTAAACGATTGAAAAAATTAGAAAAAGATCTTTCAAAAGAAGACATTGGTTTTACCAAAAAAGAAATTTTAAAGTTATGAAAAGAAAAGGATAAGCTTAAAAGATCTTTAGGTGGCATTTCAGATATGAATAAAGTGCCAGAAATGATTTTTATTATAGATACGAATATGGAGTCATTAGCAGTTAAAGAGGCTATAAAGTTAAAGATACCCATTGTAGCAATTTTAGACTCTAATTCAGATCCAACCGGAATTAATTATCCCATACCTGGTAATGATGACGCAAGACGATCTATAGATCTTTATTGTGAATTGCTAAAAGAAACTATTTTAGATGCAAAAAAACATGTAGCAAAAAATTCTGTTAATGAAAAAGAAATTAAGAATACAAATCCAGCTATAAAAACAGAAAAAAAAATCAATAAAGTTTTGCCTAAGAAAAAAAATATTAAATAAAAATCTTCATCTAATGAGTGATAAAAAAAACTTAGAAAACATTAAAAAACTAAGAGAAATAACCGGTGTAGGATTCTCAGATTGTAAAATTGCAATTTCAGAAAATAATGGAGACATTGAAAAATCAATTGAATATTTAAGAAAAAAAGGTATTGCCAAGGCGTCTAAAAAAATGAGTCGCGTAGCAGCAGAGGGTTTAGTTTTGTTAAATGAAAGCAATGGAAGTGTTTCCGCTATAGAAATAAATAGTGAAACAGATTTTGTTGCTAAAAATAAAGATTTTATTTCTTTTTGCAAAGAAGTATCAGAAATCAATTTTAAAAATAAATCAAATTTAGATACATTAAAAAGCAGCAAAATGAAAAATGGAAAATCTGTCGATGAAAATTTAGTTACTTTAATATCTAAAATTGGTGAAAAGATCACTATAAGGAGAAGTAAATTTTTTGACAATAAAGGAATTAATTTTACATATGTTCACAACTCATTAGAAAAGAATATTGGCAAAGTCATTTCCATAGTCCAATTATCTAAAAGTGATAAAAATGATATGAAAGAAATTGGCAATAAATTGGCTATGCATATAGCAGCGCAGGCACCAATAGCTATCGATGAAAAAGATATAAAAAAAGATATTTTGGACAAAGAACTTGAAATTATTAAAGAAGAGTTAAAGAATAGTGGAAAAAAACCTGAAATGATTGAAAAAATAGCAAAAGGAAAAATTAATAAATTTATTGCAGACAATACATTGCTAAATCAAGTTTGGATTATGGATACAAAAATGAAAGTAAGCCAAGTAATTAAAAGTCATTCTAAAAATCAACAAATTAAAGTTTTAAACTTTATAAGGTTTAAAGTTGGTGAAGGGGTTGATTAAAAATGAGTGTATTTGACAAGAATGAAGTTTCGCAAAAAATGAATAAAACTATATCTGCGTTTAAAAAAGATCTAGGCACATTAAGAACAGGTAGGGCTAATCCTGCTATGCTTGATTTAATTCGCATTGATGTTTATGGACAAAAAATGCCAATTAATCAGTTAGCAACCGTAACTATTCCTGAGCCTCGAACAATATCTGTTCAGGTTTGGGATAAAAATAATGTTAAGTTAGTTGACTCCGAAATAAAAAAATCTAATCTCGGTGTCAACCCCCAAGTTGATGGTCAAATTTTAAGAATTCATATTCCACAACTCACTGAAGAAAGAAGAAAAGAATTGACTAAAATTCTTAAAAATCTAGGTGAGAAATCAAAAGTCTCAATAAGGAATATTAGAAGAGAATGTAACGATAATATTAAACAATTACTCAAAGATAAAAAAATTAGTGAAGATGAAAGTAAAAATTTTGAAAATGATGTACAAAAAAGTACAGATGATAATATTTCCCTTATAGATAAAGTTTTATCAGAAAAAGAAAAAGAAATCCTTACTTTATGAACAAAATAAACCATATTGCCATAATTATGGACGGTAATGGTAGGTGGGGTAAAAAAAAAAGAAAATCAAGAAATTTTGGTCATTTAAATGGTATTAAGGTCATTGAAAAACTTGTCAAAGAGTCAATAAAAATTAAAATCCCAATATTAACTTTTTATACTTTTTCTACAGAAAATTGGCGAAGACCTAAAACAGAAATTAGTTTTCTTTTTAGACTAATAGATCAATACTTTATTAAGGAAATAGACAATCTTATTAAAAATAATGTTAAAATTAAAATAATAGGTGACATTAAGAGTTTACCAAAGAATGTTAAAAAACGTTTAATCGAATCCATGAAAAAAACATCAAAGTGTAAAAAAATTTTGGTAAATTTAGCTATTAATTATGGTTCAAAAGACGAAATAATAAGAGCCGCTAACAGAATAAAAAAAACAAAAGGTAGAGTCACCATAAAAAATTTTGAAAAAAAGTTGTTCACTGCAGGCATTGATAATCCAGATATTTTAATAAGAACTGGAGGTAAACGAAGACTTAGTAATTTCTTATTATGGCAATTAGCCTATTCAGAGCTTTATTTTGTTGATAAACTCTGGCCTGATTTTAAGACTAAAGATTTTCATAAAATTATAAGCCATTTTAAAAGGGTCAAAAGGAACTTTGGAAAGGTATGAGTAATTTAAACAAAAGAATTTTAACATCAATTATAGTACTACCTTTTTCACTTTTTTTTATACTTAAAGGCGGTAATTACATAGTTTCTTTTTTATACGCAATATTGATTTTGGGCAACTATGAAGTTTTCTCAGTCTTTAAAAGAAAAACCACAATTATATTTTTAGACGTTATTCTTGTTATTTCTCTATTGTCAATTTTAAATTTAAGAAATGAAACTATGTCATCATTTGTTTTATTAATTTGGGTTATAACTATAACTATTAGTTCAGATGTAGGCGGTTATATTTTTGGAAAATATTTTAAATGGAAAAAAATTACAAAAATTAGTCCAAATAAAACATTATCAGGTGTTTTAGGGTCTTTGATTTTTTCATTAATATCTGTATTTTTATTAGAAATTTTTGTACAAAACTTTATAAAGTTTGAAATAGAAATTTTAACACAACCAAAATATTATCTATTAGCAATTGTACTTTCATTAGCTGCACAATTAGGTGATCTTTGTATTTCTTATTTAAAAAGACTTGAAAATTTAAAAGATACAGGAAAAATGTTACCGGGCCATGGAGGCCTATTTGATAGGATAGATGGCTTAATGTTTGTTGTTATTATTGCAAACATTTTATATTTATTAGAATTATTTCCATAATGAAAAAAAAAGTTGCAATCCTAGGATCTACTGGAAGTATTGGCAAAAATACTTTGGAGATAATAAATTTAAATAGAAAGAATTTTACTATTTTATTGTTATCTGCAAATTCGAATTATGTAACCATAAAGCATCAAATAAAAAAATATAAACCCAAATATTATGTTGTTAATAGTTATAAAGTTTATCAAAAAATATTAAAAGATAAGAATTTAAAAAAAACTAAAGTAATTAATAATTTTAATCAAATACCAAAAAATATAAAATTTCACATCACAATATCAGCAATAGTAGGGATTGCTGGTTTAGAACCCACAATACAATTTGCAAAAAAAAGTAAAAAAATTTTAATGGCTAACAAAGAAAGTATAATTTGTGGTTGGCATATTATAAACAGTATATCCGAAAAATATAAAACACAAATCATTCCTATCGACTCAGAGCATTTTTCTATCAACCAATTGACAAAAAATTACAATGACAATGATATAAAAAAAATTTTAATTACTGCCTCAGGTGGACCTTTTTTGAGGAAACCACTTAAAAATTTTAAGAATATTAAACCTAAAGATGCATCAAAACATCCAAATTGGAAAATGGGCAAA
>MDTA01073120.1_pt1 | contig 12471 bp, 12 predicted proteins | sample 811151 | NCBI WGS metagenome assembly MDTA01 (sample SAMN05326648, study PRJNA326480) | marine metagenome | isolation source: seawater | place: Indian Ocean: South | collected 2010
AGAGTTTTGGGCTACTTAAGAGATATTTTAATAGCCATTTTTCTTGGTGCCTCAATTTTTGCCGACGCCTTTTTTGTAGCTTTTAGACTACCAAACACTTTTAGACGATTATTTGCTGAAGGAACTTTCAATGCAGCTTTCATACCCAGCTATACATCAGCAAAATTTAAAAATAAAAAAGAGGGAAAAGTTTTTGCCGATGACGTTTTAAGCATTCTTTTCTTAATCTTAATTTCCGTAGTTACGGTAGTTGAAATATTTACGCCTTTTTTAGTTTATTTAATTGCTCCAGGTTTTATTACTGATGACATTAAATTTAAGCTTGCAGTCGAGCTTACAAGAATTACATTCCCCTTTCTTCTATTTGTAAGTCTCTCATCTTTTTTTTCAGGAATTCTAAATTCAAATAACAAATTTGCGGCTGCAGCTGCGGCACCAATAATTTTAAATATCTTTCTAATAATTAGTATATTAGTTTCCTATTTTAATAATTACGACATTGCGAAACAACTTTCTTATGGGGTAACTCTAGCAGGAATAACACAATTAATTTTTTTAATATACTTTACATCTAATTTTTATATACCAAGAATTAAATTAATTTTAAAAATTTCAAGTAAAGTAAAATTTTTTTTTAGAAAATTATTACCAAGCATTTTTTCATCTGGAGTAACACAAATAAATATTTTAGTTGGTACAATTATTGCATCTTTTCAATCAGGAGCTGTTTCATATCTTTATTATGCAGACCGAGTTTATCAAATTAATTTAGCTATCGCTGGCATAGCAGTTGGCACAGTCTCTTTGCCAGTTTTATCTAATGCGTTAAAATCTAAAGATTTTTCTAAAGTATCAAGTATACAAAACAAATCATTACAATTGTCTTTGCTATTTTCAATTCCAGCAAGTCTAGGTTTAATAATTGCAGCTGATGAAATAGTTAACGGATTATTTGGATATGGATCTTTTTCATTAAAAGACATCGAAATGACATCAAAAGCTTTGATGTTTTTTGGATTCGGTGTTGTTGCATTTGCTTTAATAAAAATTTTATCCAATTTTTTCTTTGCACGGAATAATACAAAGATCCCTTTTTATATCTCTTCATTTATAGTCTTTTTGAACGTTGTAATAAGTGTATATTTTTTTAATCAAATAGGATTTATTATTATTCCGATTGCAACAAGTGTGTCAACATGGATTGGTGTGATAATTTTTTTATACTTATTGAAAAAAAGAAACTATTTGGTTCTGGAAAAAAGACTGTTAAAAAATATAATAAAAATTTTAATTTCATCTTCCATTATGGCTTTTATGCTTTTTTTAGCTCTACAAAGATTCTCAAGTTATCTTGAATATACATATGCCTATAAGCTCTTTTATTTATTAATTATTGTAGGTTTCGGAGCGATAATTTATTTGTTATCTTGTCATTTACAAGGAATATTAAAAATTAGAAATTATAAAACGAATTAAATTAAATGAGTAAAAAAAAATTAGTATTTTCTGGAATTCAACCAACCGGAAACTTACATTTAGGAAATTATTTAGGCGCTCTGAAGAATTTCACGTCTCTCCAAAAAGAAATGGAATGTATATATTGTGTTGTTGATTTACACGCAATTACTGTTTTTCAAAATCCCAAAGAGTTAAAAAATAATGTTTTGGAGACTACAGCGAGTTTTTTAGCCACAGGGCTTGATCCTAACAAAAGTATAATTTTTAATCAATCTTCTGTACCAGGACATACAGAACTAGCATGGATTCTAAACTGCGTTTCTCGTGTTGGGTGGTTAAATAGAATGACACAATTTAAAGACAAAGTAGGTTCTGATAAAGAAAAAGCGAGTGTCGGCTTGTATATTTATCCAAATTTAATGGCAGCAGATATTCTATTATATAAAGCAACTCATGTTCCGGTAGGAGCAGATCAAAAACAACATTTGGAGTTATCTAGAGACATTGCACAAAAATTCAATAATGATTTTAACTGTAAAGATTTTTTCCCCCTACCTGAGACCTTGATTAAAAAAAATGTTTCAAGAATTATGAGTTTGAGAGATGGAAGGAAAAAGATGAGTAAATCAGAGGACTCTGATTATTCTAGAATCAATTTAAAAGACTCTTCAGACGAAATAAATAAAAAGATAAAAAAAGCTAAGTCCGACTCAGAAGAAATTCCCGATAACTTAAAAAGTTTAGAAAATAAACAGAGGCTTTAAATTTGATAAATATATATGCAGAGGTTTCAAAAATTAATCTTGAAAAAGCTCTTAATGAGATGTCAGGAAAAGATTATTCTTATTTGAAATCTAAACTTGCTGAACTTCTAGTTAGTGAGATTACTCCTGTGGGAAAAAAGATAGAAAAACTTTTAAAAGATAAGTCTCATCTTGCAAATATTTTAAAAAAAGGTAAGGAAAAAGCCAATATTATGGCTGAGGAAAACCTAAAAAATATACGTGAAAAAGTGGGATTGATATAATATAAAATCTACATGATACAAACAGAAACAACACCAAATCCTAATTCATTAAAATTTCTATCGGAAAAAGTTATTTCATCGATTGGAACCGAAGAATTTCAAAAAAGCAATTCTAAGAATCTAAATAACACTTTCATCAAAGAACTTTTAGAATTCAAGGGTGTTGAACTGGTGCTATTATCTCAAAATTTTCTATCAGTAAAAAAAACAGACAATGCTTCTTGGAATGATTTAAAACCGATGATTATTTCTCATTTAAATGATTATTTTGAAAAAAATAATGAACCTATTTTGAAAGGTAATAAAAAATCAAATAATTTATCTAATGATAATGATGAAATTGTAAAAAAGATTATTGATGTGCTAGATACTAAAATTAGGCCAGCAGTTGCGAGAGATGGAGGAGATATTAAATTTAAATCTTTTGATAATGGAGTTGTTAAAGTTGAACTCCAAGGTAGTTGCTCAGGTTGTCCAAGTTCACTTATGACTCTTAAACAAGGAGTTCAAAATCTTTTAAAACATTATGTTCAAGAGGTTAACTCTGTAGAGGCGAATTAATTTATGAAGAAAAAACTAAGTTACAGAGATAAATTACTTGAATTAGCTTACATTTATAATGTTAAAGAAATTCAAGACTATACCAAAAACAGAAAAAATTTAACTACTGGTCAAATCGAACTTATTTTAAAGAAAAATAAGATAATTATTCCAAAAGATTTTAAAACAAGTTTTTTTAAAGAAAATTTTGTGAAGCCTGTTACAAAAATAAAGTCAGGTATCATCGGATATAAAGAAGAAAAAATAAAAGATAAAAATAGGTTTTTTAGACGAGTTGAAAATTATAAACATGATAACTCAAGGAAGTTTAATCATAGTTTAAATAATTTATGGAAAGCTGTAGGTAATGTAGGGATAAATTTCTTAAATATATTACCTAAACTTGGAAAAACAGTATCCGAATTTTTTGGAAATCTTTTTACAGACGTTTTTAATTCAATCTACAATCAACAGATTGATAAAAAAAGTGCGAGAAATGTTATTATTGGCTTCTTTGCAGTAGTTGGAATAACAACTGCTATTTATGTTGGGCTAAATACCTATAAAGGTTATGATTTTTCAGAAAAAAAGATAGAAGTAAAAAAGACTCAACCAAAAGTAAAAGAAAAAATTAAAGAGACGAAACCTAAAGCTAAAAAAGAAACAAAAAAAATAGATCCCAAGGTTCAAAAAGAATTAAAAAAACCAGAACTTAAAGTAAAAGAGAAAAATGTTGCTGAAGTAATATTGCCAGATTTAAATCTGAAAACTGAAACTGTTATTCAACTTTTTAAAGACGTAGATTATGATTTGAGAAAAGTCAGAAATGAGAAATTAGTAAAACCAATTTACTTCACTCAATTCCCAAGAGATTTAGACAATTTAGCAAGTGTTAAGCTCAAAAAAGAAACCTTTATAAAAATAGTTTTACCTTTAATTGTAGCGGAAAATGAAAAAATAATTGATGATAGAAAAAAACTTAAAATTTTATCTGAAAAAAAATTTACCTCTGATTTAGAGAAGCAGTGGCTTAGACAAAAACTTTTAGAATACAAAGTTAAAAAAAGTGATCTATCAGAATTAATGGATAGAATGGATATGATTCCTGTCTCTATAGCCTTGGCACAAGCAGCAAAAGAAAGTGGTTGGGGCACCTCGAGATTTGCTCTAGAAGGTAACGCGATATTTGGTCAGTGGACATGGGATGGTCAAGGTATTGCACCACTTAAAAGAGATGGGGATAAAAATCATAAAATTTTAAAATTTCCAATTTTGAGAGCTTCTGTTAAAGCATACAAGAATAACCTTAATACACATAAGAGTTACTCAAAGTTTAGAGAAAAAAGGAAATCACTCAGAAATAAAAACAAAGCAATAACAGGGCTATCCTTAACCGATACTTTGAAAAACTATGCTCAAACAGGTTCAGAATATACAAGAATTTTAAATCAAATAATTACTCAAAATAATTTATCAGATTTTGAGCTGGTAAAATTAGTCAATTCTGTAAAACAAGTAGAATTAAATTCATAACTATTTATCACTTACAACGTACTGAATACCTAACCATCTCCAAAAATTTTTTTTTTCTTTTAAAGAACAGTTAATTCTTCCTCTTTCACCAACAAATTTTTCCGTAATATTAATTAATAATATATTATTTTCAATAAATGAGAATTCTGATTTCCTCCATTTATTACCCTCATTCGAAAAACATGTTATCTGATCTAAATTTTTAATATTTTCATAGAAATTAATTTTAACTTTTGGTGGATTTTTCGATTGTAGAAGATATCTATCTCTAGGAGTAATATCTTTATATTTGAACGGAAGTGTTTTCATTAATGTTTTGAATCTTTTCGTTTCTCCGTATTTTTCATTTATAGGGAATCTAGGCAGTTCCCAAAAATCTTTTGTTTCATCAATAACACCAGAATGTTGGCCAAATGCGTACTTGAAGCCTAAATTCTTTATAATTTTTTTAAACTCTAAACTATACTCTCCAAACGGGTACGAAAAAAAATCAGAGTTTTTTCCAATTTTTTCTTTAAAAATTTCTATTGATTTAATTATATCTTTTTTAATCACATCAGGATTTTCGTCTACTAAATATTCATGAGAATGACTGTGATTTCCAATTTCCACATTTTCATATTTATTAAGTTCTAGGATTTGATCCCAGTTCATATAATTATAAGCACCAACTTCTCTTGTATTAACAAATAAAATAAAAGGAATTTTTTTTTCTTTCAGAATAGGCCAAGCATTTTTATAGAATGACATTAGACCATCATCTATTGTTAATAGCACTTTTCTTTGACCTTTTTTTTGGATAATGCTCTTTTCAAAATTTTTAGGGTGAATAAATTCAATTTTTTCATTTTCTATAATTTTAAGCTGTTCCTTGAAAATATCTAATTGGATATTTGTAGAGGGATATTTGCTCTCATCAAATCTGTGATACATAATTGAAATAAGCCCGAAATCATCAAATTCATTATCGGCAGCAAATAAATTTGATTGATTAAAACCAGAAGCTATAATGAAAAATATGAAAGATAATTTTTTGATCATAAACTGCATTGGAAATGATGATAAATTAGGTTTAAGAATAAATAAAGAATTTTTTATACATTATTTAGAAGTTAAAAATAAAAATAATAAATTAGTTTCTGAAATATCAAATTTTCTTAAAGCACATCATGTTAATATGGATAAAAATTTCTCAATAATTGTAAACCAGGGTCCCGGTAGTTATTCAGGAGTAAGGATCTCATTATCAGTTGCCAAAGGCATCAAAATTGCAAAAAAAGTAAAATTATTTGGGTATAAAAACTCAGATTTAAAGGTATTTAATCAGGAAAATATTGAAAAACTGTTTGAAAAAAATTTAATCGAAAAAAAATTGATAAAACCTATCTATTTAAGTTAAATTAAGTGATGAGTTTAATAGAACAAAAATGCAAAGAAAAGGGAGTTCGACTAACTGACCAAAGAAAGATAATAGCCAAAGTTTTATCTGAGTCCAAAGAAGTTTATGGGTCAAAAGATCATCCCGATGTAGATGAATTACACAAAAGAGTTTCAAGCTTAGATGATAGAATAAGTATAGCAACGGTTTATAGAACCGTAAAACTTTTTGAAGAGGCAGGTATTTTGGTCAAACATGATTTTAAGGCTGGAAAAGCACGATATGAGATTAACGACGATCATAATCATTTAATAGATATAAACAGTGGAGAAATAGTAGAGTTCGTCGATAAAGATATTGAAGAGCTGCAAAAAAAGATTGCTAAAAAACTCGGGTACAATCTTGTTGATCATAAACTTGAACTTTATGGTTCAAAGATAAAAAAATAATTTGTCAAAAAAAATTTTTATAAAAACATTTGGATGTCAAATGAATGAATACGATAGCAATCGTATTTATGATTTAGTAAAAAAAATAAATTACAATAAAACTAAAAATTTCAATGAGGCAGATTGTTATGTATTAAATACTTGTCACATTAGAGAAAAAGCTACTGAAAAAGTATACCATGATATCGGTAGAGTAAAAAAAAGATTTAAAAATAAAAAAAAACCAATAGTGATTGTAACTGGTTGTGTGGCTCAAGCAGAAGGCGAAATTTTATTAAAAAAAGAAAGATATATAGATGCAGTTGTAGGTCCACAATCTTACCACAAATTTAATAATACTTTGCTTGAAATAGAAAATAAGAAAAATCAAATCAACACTACAGATTTTGATGTTGTAGAAAAATTTGATAATTTAAATTTAATTTTGAATTCTGAAAATAAAGTTTCATCATTTTTAACAATTCAAGAAGGTTGTGATAAATTCTGTAAATTCTGTGTAGTTCCTTATACTAGAGGAAGTGAATATTCTAGGCCAATGGAAGAAATTATTAACGAATGTCAAAACTTAGTATTGAATGGCGCTAGAGAAGTCAATTTACTAGGCCAAAACGTAAATGCATATTACCGTTCAGGATACAAACTCTCTAATCTTATTAATCAATTGTCAAAAATTAAAAAACTTCAAAGAATTCGATATACAACATCACATCCGATTGATTTTTCAGATGATTTGATTGATACACATAAACAAAATGAAAAGTTAATGCCGTTAATACACCTCCCAGTTCAAAGTGGTTCAGATAAAATTTTGAGAAATATGAATAGAAAACACTTTGTAAAAGATTATCTTAACATTATTTATAAACTAAAAAAAATTAATCCATTGATAAAATTTTCTAGTGATTTTATAATTGGTTATCCAGGAGAAACAAATAAAGATTTCAAACAAACCTTAAATTTATTGGAAGAAGTTGAATTTATTAATACTTACTCATTCATTTTTAGCCCAAGACCTGGTACACCAGCTAGTAAGGAAAAAGAGATTGATCGAGAGGTTGCAAAAGAGAGATTAATGATTTTTCAACAAATCGCAAAAGACATTAAGTTCAAATATAAAAAAAATCTTATAAATAAAAATACGAACGTATTAATTGAAAACAAAGTAGAAAATAAAAAAAATGAATTTTTTGGAAGAGATGAATATTCAAATTCAGTTATAATCAATAGTAAAGATAATTTAATAGGTAGAATTAAAAAAGTAAGAATATTAAGTGGAAATCAAAATACATTATTTGGAAAACTTACTAATAAAGCGGTTGATAAAAACTTTGCAGCTTAAAAATGTCTGAAATTACTAAAAAAAATCAAAATCTTTTAATTAAAAAAATTGATAATGAGACAATTAATCTGCAAATAGTTGATAATGAAATGTTAATGAGTATTACTGGTCAATTCGATCAAAATCTTAAAGATTTATCAAAATTAACTAATACTAGAGTGTTTTTCAGAGGCAACTCAATTACATGCAAAGGAGATAAAGAGGATACTCATAAATTTTGTGATGCAATAAGATTTTTGATAGATAAGTATTATTTAACAAAAGTTATTGAAAAAGAGGATATACTACTTTCTGTGAAAAAAAATATTGAATTAAATCATTCAAACGTCGAATCTTTCAAACAAGTGATCAAAACACCGAGAAAATCTGTAATAGCACGTTCTGAAAAACAATCAGAGTACATCAAATCATTAAAAGAAAATGATATTGTTATTGCTTTAGGACCTGCTGGTACGGGGAAAAGTTTTTTAGCAGTCTCAGTAGCCATTACATTACTATTAGAAAAAAAAATTGAAAGAGTAATTTTATCCAGACCTGCTGTCGAAGCAGGAGAAAAATTAGGATTTTTGCCTGGCGACATGAAAGAAAAAGTGGACCCATATTTAAGACCTTTATATGATGCTTTATACGAGCTTTTCGGAGCTGATAAAATTGATAAAAAAATTGAGAGTGGTGAAATAGAAATTGCTCCTTTAGCTTTTATGAGAGGAAGAACTTTAAAAAATTGTTTTGCAATATTAGACGAAGCCCAAAATGCAACTGAAACTCAAATTAAAATGTTTTTAACAAGAATAGGAGAAAACTCAAAATTAGTTGTAAATGGAGACCCATCACAGGTAGATTTAATTAATAATTCTCAGTCGGGTCTTATAAAATCCAAAAATATTCTTAAACACATTAAAGAAATTAAGGTTATAGAATTTGATCATAATGATGTTGTAAGACATCCACTGGTTTCTAAGATTATTAGAGCTTATCAAAAAAAAAGCACTGATGATAAAAATTAATGTAATTTCTAATAATTCTTTATGGATTAAATATTTAGATAATGCCTCAAATTATATTGATAAAAAAGTAAAAAAATTAAATAAAAAAAATAAAGATCATAAAAAAAAAAAATTTTATTGCACACTCTTATTGTCTAACAGTAGAGAAATAAAAAAACTTAATTATAAATTTAGAAAAAAAAATAAACCTACTGATATCCTATCTTTTCCTTTCTATGCGAAAAATGATTTAAAAAAAAAATTAAATAAAGAAAATGAAATTTATCTTGGCGATATTATTTTAAATTTAAATAAGATTAAATTTAAAAAAGATTTAGTTAAATTTAAAATTGAATTCAATAAACTTTGGATCCATGGTCTTGTCCACCTACTAGGGTATGATCATAAAAAAAATAAAGACTTTCTAAAAATGTCTAAATTGGAAAAAAAATTTTTATCGTATATTAACTAATGCTAGAAAATTTTCTTAATAAACGTTTTTATACATTATATATTATTCCATTTCTACTGGGTTCACTTACAATTTTTTCATTTCAACCGTTTAATTTTTCTTTTATAAATTTCTTTATTTTACCATCATTTTTTTATTTAATAATATTCATAAAAAAAAAGTCTAAAAGTACTTACAGAAAAAAACCTTTTAAAAAAAATCTTTTTATATTTTCTACAGCATTTGGTTTTGGGTTCTATTTAAGTGGTATTCACTGGATAAATTACTCTTTGACTTTTGATGAAAGTTTTAAAATTTTCATTCCATTCGGCCTAATACTCATTCCTCTATTTTTGAGTCTTTTCTTTTCGTCTATAATTTTAATAATTGGACCCTATTTAGATTATAATTTAAGATCTATACTGCTTTTTTCTGGAGGTCTCGCTTTTTCGGATTTTATTCGTGCCAAAATATTAACTGGTTTTCCATGGAATTTATGGTCTTATAGTCTCTCTTGGACAGTTGAGATAATACAATCTTTAAATCTAATTGGATTGTTCGCATTTAATCTGATTACCATTACAATTTTTACAATGCCATCATTTTTATATTTTAATTATAATATAAGTAAGAAGTTATTATTAGTTTTAACTCTCACATTATTGATCTTTTCGATTTTTATTTTTGGGAGTCACACTATTAACAAAAATAAAACATTTCTTCAAAATTTCGAGAGTAAATTTAACATTAAAGTCGTATCACCAAACTTCAGGTTAAAATATGGTCTTAATGAAAATGAAATAGAGGAAAGACTAAAAAAATTAATCAAATACAGTGAACCAGATAAAATTACTAAAACGCTTTTTATTTGGCCAGAAGGAGTCTTTAGCGGATACAGATTTGATGAATTAAAGAAATTTCAAGGATATTTTTTGAAAAATTTTGGAAAAAATCATTACATAATATTTGGAGTAAACAAATTAGATAAAAACAAAGTTGGCGTATATAATAGTCTGGTAATTGTAAACAATAGATTAGAAATAGTTAAAAAATATAATAAACAGAAACTTGTACCTTTTGGAGAATTTTTACCCTTCGAGAAAGTTTTGAATAAAATAGGATTTAAAAAAATTACAGAAGGGCATGGTTCCTTTTTAAAAGGAGATAAACAAAATAATTTAGTTATTAAAGAATTAAATATACTGCCATTAATATGTTATGAAATTATATTTACAAAATTTATTCAAGACTCTGGAAAAAATACAAATTTAATTGTAAATATTTCAGAGGACGGTTGGTTTGGAAAATCAGTTGGGCCTCATCAACATTTTTCTAAAGCAATATTTCGCTCAATAGAACAAAATTCGTTTTTAATTAGATCAACAAATAAGGGTATAAGTGCTATTATTAATAATAAAGGCGAAATTATCAAAAAACTGGATATTAAAGAAGCAGGTAATATTGAGTTTGACGTACCATTAGTTGAAAATAAAAATAAAAATAAAAATGATTTGATATTTTTTATACTTTTAATTACATATATTTTGATTTTTAAATTTAATAAAAACAATAATGTCAAATAAAAACTACTTATTCACTAGCGAGTCTGTTTCAGAAGGTCATCCAGATAAAGTTTGCGATAGAATTTCTGACATGATTGTTGATACATACCTATCTAAAGATCCAGTATCAAGAGTAGCTTGTGAAACTTTAACAACAACAAATAAAGTTGTTTTGGCAGGAGAAACTAGGGGGCCAAAAATTGATAAAGATGAAATTATTAACAAAGTAAGAGAATGTATTAAAGATATTGGTTATGACCAAGATGGCTTTAGTTGGAAAACTGCAAATATAGAAACGTTCTTACATGAACAGTCTTCAGACATAGCTATGGGTGTTGACTCAAAAGATAATAAAGATGAAGGAGCAGGTGATCAGGGTATTATGTTTGGATACGCATGCACTGAAACAGATGATTTAATGCCTGCACCAATTCATTATTCTCATAAAATTTTAAGACTGATGGCTGATGATAGGAAAAGCGGATCTTTAAAAGGAATAGAGCCAGATTCAAAAAGTCAAGTAACAATGCTTTATAAAGACAACAAACCAACTAAAATTACTTCAGTTGTAATTTCTACTCAACATTCAAAAGACTTGAATCAAGAAAAGGTTAGAGAACTTATTATCCCATATATATATAAATCCATTCCAAAAGCATTAGTCGATGGACTTGAACCAAAAGAAATCTATATAAATCCAACAGGCCAGTTTGTTATCGGTGGCCCAGATGGCGACACAGGGTTGACTGGCAGAAAAATTATCGTTGACACATATGGTGGTGCTGCTCCCCATGGCGGCGGAGCATTTTCAGGAAAAGACCCAACAAAAGTTGATAGATCCGCTGCCTATGCAGCAAGATACCTTGCAAAAAATATTGTTTCTTCTGGAGTTTCGAATAAATGTTTAATTCAACTTGCTTATGCAATTGGTGTTTCAAAGCCTCTATCAATTTTTGTAAAGCTAAATGAGGGTGATGAGATTAAAGTAGAGAAAATTAAAAAAATCATTACAGAAAATTTTAATTTATCTCCTAGGGGAATTAGAGAAATGTTAAAACTAAATAACCCTATTTACGAAGCTACTTCAGCATATGGTCACTTTGGAAGGAAACCAACGAATAATGGTGAATTTTCTTGGGAAAAAACAGATAAAGTTGATTTATTTAAATTGTAATCTTGAAAAAACCATAAATATCTTTTAGAAATAAGTCATATTATTAATATTTACCAAATGGGCACTAGCCCATTTTTTTTTAGGGGCTTATTAATGTTAAATAGAGGTTTAGATAAATTAGAATTATTAAGAATAGTCGAAGCAGTTGCTAACGAAAAATCTATTGATAAAGAGCTAGTTATTGGTTCAATGGAAAGCGCCATTCAAAAAGCAGCGTTAACTAAGTTTGGAAACGAAAACAATATTGAAGTTATAATTGATAGGGAAAGCGGTGAAATTAAAATTCAAAAAGTATTAAATATCGTAGAGAACATTGAAGATCCATCAAGAGAAATTACATTAGAACAAGCTAAAAAATTAAGAAAAGAAAATGTCGATTTGAAAGTTGGTGAAAAAATTTATGAAGAGTTGCCACAAATAGATTTCGGCCGAATAGCTGCTCAAAGCGCAAAACAAGTAATTAGTAGCAAAGTTCGCGAAGCAGAAAAGAATAGGCAATATGATGATTTTATTGACAAACAAGGAGAAATTTTAAGTGGGATTATAAAAAGATTAGAGTATGGAAATGTAATAG
>MDTA01026118.1_pt1 | contig 12469 bp, 12 predicted proteins | sample 811151 | NCBI WGS metagenome assembly MDTA01 (sample SAMN05326648, study PRJNA326480) | marine metagenome | isolation source: seawater | place: Indian Ocean: South | collected 2010
ACATGGATTTTCAGTCCATTGCTCTACCACCTGAGCTACCTCGGCTTACACTCTATATATAATCGTAGACCGACTCATTTGTTCAATCAAGGTAAATTTCCCCATTGAAACAGGTTGTTGTTACTTTTATTGAAAAATTTGCCAATTAACCGCGTAATTAATTCCTTATACGTTGATATAATTCCTAATAATATAAATTTCAAAAAACTTAGATTAGAATTTTTTGTGAGGTTTTATGACTACATTAATGGTAATTTCAAAGACAAAAAATACTGGTAAAACAGCTATTACTGCAGGATTGATAAGGAATTTTATCGACAAAAATATTAGTGTTGATAAAATATTATCCACTGAAAAATCATCCGATAAAGATATAGAATTTTATACAAAATTTTTTCCAGAAATTCAACAAACTAATCTGAATTCTAAATTAAAAAAATCTGAGTTATTAAATAGTCACACGATTAGTATAATGGAAGGTACAGATGACCATGACAAAAATTTGAAAATTGCTCAAGATTTAGATGCTTCAGTGTTACTGGTTGTTAGATATGGTGAAAGTTTTCAGAAAATATTAAGCCAATATGGTTCTAGAATAAATGGTATAGTCGTAAACTTTATGCCAAAGTATAGACGAAATGAATTAAGTGATTATTTAGAAAAAAACCTAAAAGATTCTAAGATAGAATTTTATGGTTTCATTCCTGATGACAGAAAATTATTATCTATGTCTATAAATCAAATAGCTCAAGTTCTAAATGGGGAATTTATTTACGGAAAAGAGCATTCAGACAGACTTATTCAAAATTATCTCATTGGAGGTTTAGTTCTTGACTGGGGACCATTCTATTTTTCCTCAAAAAATGATAATGCAGTAATTGTTAGAGGTGATAGGCCAGACGTACAGTTATCTGCTTTACAGACTCATGAAACTCAAGCTCTTTTCTTAACTAAGGGAGTGCCACCCGTTGAATATGTTAGTTATGAGGCAGAAAAAGTTAATAAACCTATAGTTTTATTTAATGAAAGTACTCACGAGTTTACAGAAAAAATTGAGAAAATCCAATTGAAATCCAAATTCGATCATCTAGAAAAAATAGAAAGGGTCAGTGATTTAATAAATAGTAATTTTGATTTAGACTTACTCATTGATAAATTACGACTACCATTAACTAGATAAATGATTTATGAACTTTATAGATATAATTTCTCCTAAAAAGCATGGAAAAAAAAGATTTACTCCATCTTTTTTTGCCAAGTCAATATTCGTAATATCAATTATTATTTTTTGTTTTTTCGTTTTTGTTTCTACACTTTTATGGCAAGATGATACAGAGTTAATGGTCGTTATACCAACAAGAACAGGTGAAGAGGTAATATACGAAGTAAGAAATTATCTTGATAATAAAAAATATATATCCGATTCTTTTCAAAATGAAAGTTGTGGAGAATTATTTAATGAAGGATTTTTTACGGCAGAATATTTATTATATGGTTCTTGGAGGGTAAATTCATTTCATGACAGAATTAGGTATTTTTGGAGAGTAGATGATGGCACATTAGATGTAAGAAAAGACTATACTTTTGATTATGCGAGGAGAGGTATTTCGGTATCTTGTTAAGATTTTTTATTAGGTAAATCGTGAATAAAGAAAAATTATTATTAGAATTATCGTCTAGGCAAAAAGAGGCTGTTGAATATAGTGATGGGCCTTTATTAATTGTTGCCGGCCCTGGCTCAGGTAAAACTAGAGTAATTGCTCATAAAATTGCATACTTAAATAAGATAAAAAAAATCCAACTAAATGGTATTTTGGCCGTAACTTTTACAAATAAAGCAGCTAAAGAATTACGTGAAAGATGTCAAAACTTACTTAATTTATCAGAAGATTTTTATCTTGATGTAAAGACATTTCACAGTTTTTGCAGTCGTGTCCTAAGATTTGACGGTGAGTTGGTAAATGTTAAAAATAATTACGTAATTTATGATTATGATGATCAATCTAGAATAATGAAAAAAATTCTAAAAGAATTAGATATTGATTCTAAACAGGTTTCATCATCTCTAATTTTGGGTATAATTTCCGATGCGAAAAATCGAATGCTATCTGCTAAAAATTTTTCAGAGCACGTTGATTCATATATAGAAGAAATAGCATCAAGGTGCTATGAAAAATATGAAGAGTTTTTAGTTAGATCTAACTCTTTAGATTTTGATGATTTATTATTAAGGTGTCTAAATTTATTTCAGAGTAACAATTATATATTAGATAAATATCAAAATTTTTATAAATATTTTTTGATTGATGAATTTCAAGATACTAATCCATTACAATTTGAAATAGCAAAAATTCTTGCCAATCGTTCTAAAAATATTTGTGTAGTCGGAGATCCAGATCAATCAATATATTCTTGGAGGCATGCTAATCCCAAAAATCTTCTTGATTTTGAGAGATATTTTAAAAAAACAAAAATCATTACCCTAGATCAAAGTTACAGATCAACAAAGAAAATAATAAAAGCTGCAGATAGCGTAATTGGCTACAACGATGAGAGACTAGAAAGAAACTTATGGACTGATAACCCTGATGGAGAGCCTATTGAACTACTTGAATCATATAATGATGAGCAGGAAGCGGATTCTGTAATTAGTAATATTAAGAAATTAAATTTAAGCCTAAATAAAGTAGCAATAATGTACAGAGTTAATTCTCAGTCAAGGTCTTTTGAAGTTGCTTGTAATAGAGAAAATATTAACTATAAGCTAATAGGTTCAGTTAAGTTTTATGAAAGAAAAGAAATTAAAGACATACTATCTTTTCTTAGGGTAATAAGTAACCCTGCAGATAATATTTCACTCGAAAGAATAATTAATCTTCCGGCAAGAGGCATATCTAGTAAAACATTCTCTACCTTAAGTAATTTAGCAGAAAATAAAAACACTTCTATATTGGAGTTGATTTTTGAAATTTGTGAAGAACAAAAATTTGATTTACTAACAAAAAATAATATAAGTCAAAGAGCCATTAATTCAATAAATAATTTTTCCGAAATAATAAAAAGTTTAGTTATATCATCAAAAAAAGAAAAGATTTCAGATTTTATAGATACTATTTTAGATTTAACAGGCTATGGCGAGTTTATTGAAGAAGATTTAGAAAAAGGTGAGGAAAGGATTGAAAATATTTTAGAATTAAAATCCTCTGCGTTGGAATTTTCTACTGAAAACTTTGATAATGACTTAATTGACTTTCTCGAAAATATATCATTGGTAACAGATCTTGAAAATAATTTATCAGGACAAGAAGTAGAGGGAATAACATTAATTACATTGCATCAAGCTAAAGGATTGGAATTTGATGTTGTTTTTCTAGTTGGTCTTGAGGAAGGTTTGTTACCCCACTCAAGAAGCCTAGATGATCCAAATGATATTCAAGAGGAAAGAAGACTTCTTTATGTCGGGATCACTAGAGCTAAAGAGAGACTTTTTCTCTCAAGGTCAAGAAATAGAAAATTTAGAGGACAATATGGACCTCAATTATCATCAAGATTTTTATCCGAAATACCTAATGAACTTGTAAAAATTAACACTCAGAATTTCACGGAATCAAAGAATCCTAATAGTATGTATATTAGAAAAAACCCCTTTGTTGAAAAGAATGATATTTCTAATAAGAATTCCCATGATTTTCTCGTTGCAGATAAAGTTTTTCACAAAAAATTTGGAGAAGGTGTAATAGTATCAATTGAAGAAAAATCAACGGATTATGAAGTTACTGTTGCATTTAATAATCAAGGAGTTAAACGTCTAATGCTTTCATATGCAAAATTAGAAAAAAGATCTAATATCGAAGAAAATATTGACGATGATTTTATTAAGGACGAATATTATGAAGAAGAAATTTAAGACAATATATAAATTCCTTGAAAGTTTAAAATAATGTTTCCTAAATGGTCCTTTTTATACTATTTGTTATTTTTTTCTTTGATAATTAGTTTATTAATTATGATTGTAATATTGATTTTTCCATTGGTAGAAACTATCGATGAAGCTACTAATTCAACAAATAAATCAACATTAATAGAAAATAAAGATTGGCTAACTATTTTATTTGGATTAATGAACATGTTACTTTGCTTAAATTTATTTTTTACTGTCCCCAAAAATATAAGAATTGATAAAAATAAAAAATTTAGTATTATATTGTCTACTATTACAATATATTTCATATTTATATTTTCTATATCTACTATAGGGATTTTGTTCGTTCCATTGATAATATTACTAACTGCATCAAGCGTTAATAGTATACTGAGAAAATAAATCGTTTTAGAAATTATGACAAAAATATTAAAAAATAAAGTAATTATTATATCTGATTTTATAAATCCAACAATTCCTGAATTGATGTCTATGCATGGTGCTAGATTAGTAGTTAATTTTGATTCAAAATATTCTGAGGATATCTCTTACCAAAATGAATTTAGTAATAAAATAAAAAGTCTAGGTGGTGAAGTTTATATAACGAAAGAAAATATTTCAGACTTTAATTGTGCAAAAAATATAATAGATTTTGCTATTGATAAATTTGGTAGTATAGATGTAGTATTTTGCACTAAAGATTTCAAACAAACTAAGACACTTGAAGCTATAAAAGAAAGCGATTGGGATAGTGTTTATTCAGAAAATCTTAAGTCTACGTTCAATATTGTTAGACATGCAGCTCCTCTTCTAAGAAAACAAAAATTTGGGAGAATTATAACTTTATCATCTAGTTCAGGCCTAATTGGAGCATCTGCAATGTCAAGTTACGCGGCAACTAAATCAGGAGTAGTAGGTTTTACAAAAGTTATTGCTAAGGATTTAGGTAAATATGGTGTGACTTCCAATACTATTTGTTATGATGACCAAAATGAAAGTAAAGCCATTTCTGTTAAGAATAAATTAAAAACTAATGAAAATATAGCCAGCTTTGCGACTTATTTAGCGTCTGATTATTCTGCTCCTGTAAACGGACAAGTTTTTCAAATTGAGGATGGTAAAATTTCACATTTTTCCTTACCCAGGCGTAATAAAACATTTTTATCATCATCGGTGTCTCAAACCTTTGATATTGATGAAATTGATTCAAATATAGAGTCTATTCTAATGAATAAGAACAAAAAATTACCTAGGTATAAAAATTTGTCTGGGAAGGTGGCTGTTGTTACTGGTGCTAGCGGAGGAATAGGTAAAGAAATTGCGAAACTTCTTGCAGATGAAGGAGCATCAATTGTTGTAGCTGATATAGGAAGTTCCTTAGATGGTTCATCTCAAAATTCAGAACCAGCTCTCAAAATTGTTGAAGAAATTAATGAGTTAGGTGGAAATGCTGTGGCATCTTTGAACACAGTAACCAATATGATAGGAGCAAAAAATATTATTGATGATGCGATATCTAATTTTGGTAAGTTAGATATTTTGGTTGCGGCGGCAGGTATCCTAAGAGATAGGATGATTTTTAATATGTCTGAACAAGAATGGGATGATGTATTATCAGTTCATCTTAAGGGCACATTTTCCGTTGTTAAAGCATCTTTAAGTCATTTTATAAAGCAAAGATTTGGCAGAATTATTACTTTTTCATCAGTTTCTGGTTTGTATGGTTATGGAGGTCAGTCAAATTATGGTGCAGCTAAGGAAGGTATATCAGGCTTTACAAAGTCTTTGTCAAAAGAGTTATACAAATATGGAATAACGGCCAATATAATTTCACCTGGAGCTAAAACTAGAATGACAGAATCAGTTCCCAAAACAACATTAAGCATGAGAAAAGGTGATTTTAAGATTCCTGCAGATATATTAAGTAATCATCCAAGCCAAGTTCCACCCATGATAGCTTGGTTGGCTTCTGATGCGTCTAGTAATGTTACAGGTAAGATTTTCCATTGCGTGGGAAATAGAATAAGTTTGATGAAAAATCCGACTGAATATAGAAGTATTAGTAAGAAAACTAAATGTTTCCCCGAAGAGATAGCTGGTATTTTCCCAGAAACAATTGGAATGGATCTGATTAATCCAGCTCCAATATCTGAATAAATTATTTCATTTGGGAAAAAATTGGTTCTAGTTTTTTTCTCTCAAGTGAACTTTCAGTATTATCATTACTATTTGTAATGGGGTTTTTTTCTTCAGGGTCTTGACTCAAATCAAACATTTCACCTGTTTCATAAATTTTCCATTTGTTTGTTCTAAGAAACCTTGAGTATGTCGTATTTCTTGGTGTCATAGGTTCAAAATGGAAAAATACCCATTCTCTTGGGTTACCCATTTCACCTAATAATTGGGGTAAAAAACTTCTACCGTCAATTTGAAAGTTTTCTTCAGTTTTTATCCCAGCTATTTCAAGTATTGTAGGCAATATATCTACTGAATCTATTAGATCTTTTGATACCATTCCTTCAGATATTTTCCCTTCCCACTGGCACATCATAGGAACATGCGTACCTCTATCATTGGTAAGCCCTTTGCCGCCACAAACTTGAGTGTGCTTATGCATCATGGAGCAAACTTCTATAGGTGTACCGTTATCTCCTAGATAAATAATAATTGTATTTTCCGATATCCCTGCATCCTTAACTTTTTCTACAATTCTTCCAACTATTTTGTCATGATACTCTACCATATCTTTATAATATTTGGGGTCATCATCCCATCCTTCTAACTCATCAAATGTTTTACCACCAATAGTTTTGTTGGAGGGAGGCTCAAAATCATCATAATCTTCACTGTCGGGGGTAGGCTCTAAAGGTCGATGCGTGAGGGCCATTGGAAAATAAACAAAAAATGGCTCTTCTTTATTTTCATCAATAAATTTATTTATATATTCCGCAAATATGTCTTCGCCATACTTATCTTTGGTGTCATCAAGATATTTACCATTTTCATAAATTACTGGGTCTTTGTACCTAGATCCTTTATTTTCTGTATGGTGTGCATGCCATACACAATATTCATGAAATCCTGAGTCTTCAATTTTTTGACCTTTAGATCTTAGATTTAAGCCATCCTCTTCCTCAGGGAAATATGAATAAAGTTGCCATTTTCCTGCTATACAAGTTTTATATCCATTCTCAGAAAATATATGACCAAAAGTTTTCTCTTCTGGAGCCATTGTTCCAAAGCCTATATAATTTCTGAAATTATACTTACCTGTCATTAGTTGTAATCTTGTCGGAGTGCACAAAGGTTGAACATGAGCATTTTCAAATCTGAGACCATTTCTTGCCAATGAGTCTATATTAGGAGTTTTGTACGATGTTCCACCGTTAGATTCGATTACTTCGTATCCCAGATCATCAGACATTATTAGTATTATATTAGGTTTTGATATTTTCAATTTAACCTCCAAAGATAGAAATTACTAAAGGTGTAATTTTAACAATTTTTGTCTATAGTATCCCATTCTTTTCGCCATATTTCCATAAAAATAAATTTTTTGTTTTCTTTAGTAACATCTTTAACTTTTTTAAATCCACACTTTTCAAATGCTTTTTGAGCTCTAATATTATTAAATAATGTATGCAGATAAATATGATTAATGTTGTTATTTTTGAAAAAAAAACTAATAGCTATATTCACAGCATCCGAGCCATACCCATTATTCCAATAATCTTTGTTGCCAATCATAATTCCAAATTCGGCTTGAAGTGTTTTTGAGTTAATGTCGTAAAACATACAATTGCCAATGTGCTTACCGTAAATAGTTTCAATAGCTAACCTTATTGAGTTAGAGCTCGGAAATTTAACGTCTTCTTTATGATATCGTAGAAATTCATTATAAGTAAGGTTGATGGGTTTTGTTGCGTCTAAGTCAGATAATTCATTATCGATTCGCCAGTTATAATCATTAGTAGCATCCTCAATTTTTTTTGATCTTAATTGAGTGATTTTTCCTGTAGCAAAAACTTCATCATTATTTAAAATTATTTCTTCATTTTTTGAAAATGGCCAAAACTTTTCCCAAGACATCTTTTTCGTTCTTATGTGTTATTTTATTTTTTGCAATGCTTAATTCTATCCATTCTACACTATCAAATTCATCATCATGCATGGAAAATTCACCTGATATATACTCCATTAGATACCAATGAACAGTTTTTTTATATATAGTAATATTATTTTTATAATTTCCAAGATTATTTTGAGAAATTTTTATTATTTTTTGATCAATATTTCTTACTCCAAAATAATGAGTGGTTGTTAAAATTTTTTTTATAATTTTTGCATCAATTCCAGTTTCTTCCTTGACTTCTCTGATCGCTGTTTGTTTGTAACCTTCATTTTTCTCTGGCCTTCCTTTAGGAAGAGAGAAAAGATTTTCCGATGATCTTTTGCACACAACAATAAAAGTTTTTTCATTTTTATGAAAAGCTATAACTCCACCAGCTGCCCATATGCTTATAAATTTTTTTACCATAGAATAACCATTTTCTGCTAATATCATCAATTATAGAGAAATGAATCAAAATTAATGTAAAAATTAATTGACTTTTTTGTGGCCAAAATAAATAATTAACTTAGTTATATTTTTTTAGGGGAAATAATTGGAAAAGAAAGATTTTGTAATAAGGTTTGCTGGAGAAGGCGGACAGGGTTTAGTTACTTCAGCCGATGCTTTTGCAAGAGCAGCAGCTGGAGCAGGTTATTTTGTTCAGACATTTTCAACATTTCCTTCACAGATTATGGGTGGGCCTGCATCTTCTCAGGTAAGAATATCAACAACACCTGTCCTTAGCGCCGGAGATGGAGTTGATGTTTTAGTTGCATTAAATGAATATGCATATAATAACCACAAGGATGACTTAAACTCTGGCGGAGTAACAATCTATAATGCCCAAGAATATGACTTACCTGAAGGCGGTAACTATTTTGGGATTAGAGCAGATGAATTAGCAAAGTCTACAGGGAATGCTAGAGCAGCTAATATGGTAACAATTGGGGCTGTAGCTCAATTAATAGATTTTTCATTGTCTGAGATAGATTCGTTTATTACTGAAAGATTCTCAAGAGGCAGAGATAATGACGATGAAATAATTAAAGCAAATATAAATGCTATAAGATTAGGAGTTGATGTTGCTAAATCTAGTGGTTTAAGCGTTGGTAAAATAGAAAAATCAACTCCTAATAATTTAGACCAAATAATTATTACCGGAAACGCTGCGTTGGCACTTGGAGCTGTTTCAGCAGGATTAGATTTTTACGCTGGATACCCAATTTCTCCAGCTACCACTATTTTAATATGGATGGAGAATAATCTTTTTGGAGGGAATAAGTTTGTTCACCAAGTTTCATCTGAGATTGAAGCAATTAACGTAATATTAGGTGCGGGTTTTTCAGGCAGAAAGGCAATGACAGCAACAGCTGGTCCTGGCTTTGCTCTTATGGGAGAAGGCTTGGGATTATCCTGGATGACAGAAATACCTCTAGTTGTTGTAGATGTTCAACGAGGAGGCCCTGCTACGGGGCTCCCAACTAAATCTGAACAATCTGATTTATATACATGTATGTTTCCAGCTCATGGAGATATAAAAATGCCTGTATTGGCTCCAGGTACTGTTGAAGAATGTTTTTATGCCGGCGCTTTATCAGTAAACTGGGCTGAAAAATATCAAGGTCCAGTTATTTTGATGACAGAGTTTGGTTTAGCAGAAAGAGGCGAAAATATTACTAAGCCAAATCTCAAGGAAATTAATTCTGAGTCAAGGGTGGTATATTCAGAAAATGATAGTGGCAAACGATATGATTCATGGGATGGATCAACTCCACTAAATCCTATGCCGATTCCAGGTGGATCGGGTGCGTATGTTGCTAACGGTTCAGAACATGATGAAATTGGTGATACAACACATTTACCAAGGCATCATATACGGTTAACCGAGAGAAGATTCAGGAAGCTTGATTTACTAAATGGTGCTCATTTTGAAATGGAAAATTCTGATTCTGGTATATATATCATGCCATGGGGGAGTTCAAAAGGGGCTGCCAGAGAAGCTTATGAGCGCCTAATACAGGATGGGGTAGACATAGGTTGGTTATATTCTGTTGCATTAAATCCTCTTCCTCAAGAGGTTAAGAAAATATTATCTAAAGCAAAAAATATTATTGTTCCTGAGTTAAATTATCTTGGCCAATGGTCATCTATTCTTAGAATGGATGGATATAGAGCTCAGTCAATAACTCAATATACAGGTCTGCCTTTTAAACCTAATCATTTAGTTGAAGAGATAAAAAAAATTATATAATAATTACTAGGAGTTTATATGACAAAAAGAAATCCAGAATATGATTTTGTATGGTGCCCAGGATGCGGTGACTTTGGTGTAAGAAGAGCACTAGAAATGGCACTTACAAATTATTCCGTAGAACATGAAAAACCTCAATCAGAAAATGTTGTAGTAGCAGGAATAGGATGTTCAGGTAACATGGTTCACTTATTGGAAGGAGACCAACCTTTTGGCATACATGGAATTCATGGTAGAACATTACCAATCGCTTTTGGGGTAAAAATGGGAAACCCAAATTTAAATACTGTTGTTGTAGCTGGAGATGGTGACTTTCTATCAATTGGAGCGGAGCATATAGGGCCCGCTGCAAATAGAAATATTAATATGACTGCCATAGTGATGGATAATGGTGTCTATGGTCTTACAAAGGGTCAGTCATCACCCACAACAGATTTAGGTCAAATTACAACTTCTACGCCCTTTGGAAAAATTGAAAATTCTGTAATACCTCTTAAGAATTATTTAACAATAGGTGTGTCATACATTGCTTCATACTACTCGAGTAAACCAAAGATACTTGCTCAATATATGCAAGAAGCTATGAACCATAAAGGATTTAGCATAGTTCATGTTATGTCACCATGCACGACTTATAACGATACATATCAGGCACTTAAAGGAAATCCTAAAGAAGGAATCAAAGGATTAGCATACGAGATTCCCCAAGATTATGATCCGTCTGACATTGATCAAGCGCAAAAATTAGTGAATAGTCCTGGTATACCATTAGGTTTAGTTTACAAGAATGAATTAGACACGATTGAAGAAAGATTTTCATTCATGAAAGAAAAAGCGAAAGTTCGGACTAACGAAGAAATTCTTAATTCATATTCAATCTAAAGATTATTTTCTCTTGAAATTTTCTTTATGTTTCTTGTGAAAGTAAATACTGTGTATCATTATGCTCAATCCTAGTATTGAAAATCCTAATACAACAGATAAATCTAAATGAGTCTCACTCCAAATTGACATGAAAATAAAAACTAAGTAACCAATAGAACCTCCCCAAATTGTAGGATGGCTAATTTTTTTATATATCATGGTAAATAATATTATTGCAATAATGATATATGGGATAATAAGTTGCTGGGGAGCGATTCCTAGACCTAGCCCCGTAAGTGTTGAGACCCCATCTCCACCCTTAAATTTAGTAAATGGTGAGTTCCAATGCCCTAGGATAGTGAATGCTGCAGGCAAAATTAGTTCAAATTCTGAAAAACCATAAAGTCTGCATATAATAATTGCTATTAGTCCCTTAGAGGAATCTATTAACATTACCGCTGCACCCGCCTTACGAGATAACTCTCTGAATACATTTGTTGCACCTGCTTGCTTCGAACCTATATTAAATATATTAACTCCATAAAACTTACCTGCTATAAAAGCTACTGGTATAGAACCTAATAAATACGAAATTATAATGCAAAAAATATATGTGTTTAAAGAAATTTCATTGAGCATGAGAATAAATTATATCAGTAATAAATTATTTAAAATATGTATTAATTGTGCTAAAAATTATTTATTATTATGTATCTTCATACGGGTCATAGGGAGGATTTTTTGGAGTCTGATTTTTATCTAGATCTAATTCAGCTTTTTCAGCTTCAGTAATATATTTAGAAGGGCATCTTATTGTAAGTGTCTCTGCTACGAAACTTCCATTTTGAGATTTTTCACCTTGCAAGATGATTTCAGCATACTCATTAAAAAATATTTTTCCAATTTCTCCATCGTAAATTACAGGTAATTCTGAAACACCATTTTCATCCTTGATGTTAAAGTGAGCCCTGATTCCATTTGCTTCTCTAAAATAAGAGTTTTTGACAAGTTTTCCTGAAACTCCAATTTGATTTTCAGATGTAGAATCAGTATTAATTACATCTTCAACACTTAGATATTCAATAGTAGAAATACTAAAAACAGAAGATGCAAAATAAATAATTGAACTTGAAACTAAAATAATCAGTATGGAAAGTTTAATTTTTGAGCTAAGAAGCGTAGCTGTATTATTTTGATTTGGTTGATTTTCTTTCATTTTACATTTACAAAATTTGTGGAAGATTCAATGACTTTTTGCTTTTTACCTAGGTAAAAAATATATAAGAAAAAAATAATCCAAGTAATTAGGAAAAATGAAAAA
>MDTA01213624.1_pt1 | contig 12469 bp, 11 predicted proteins | sample 811151 | NCBI WGS metagenome assembly MDTA01 (sample SAMN05326648, study PRJNA326480) | marine metagenome | isolation source: seawater | place: Indian Ocean: South | collected 2010
CACACCGTCAGCCTTGAAACATCTCCCTCCACAACAGGGACGGCCGAGTCCCCTTTGGGTATCTCCAGATTCTGCAACATTCTGTCCTTTCTGTTTCCAATAGTCCCGAAACCATTTCATTTGGTCTCTATTGTATTTGTGAGTATAACCTAATTCAATAGATTTTTTATCATCTGGATGGTCATCGCCTATAATTCTTGGCACATAATCTACACCATTTTTTTCTAGTGTTTCACATACATCCGCACACTCCCAAAAATAATCTTTATGAAACATCACATTTACTTTAAACTTTTGGCGCAATGCAATTGCATTTTGTATAACTTGTTTTTTCTGTTTATCAGTCGATTCACAATGATAAGATAATGTACCTCCAGTCGTTAATGATAAAACTTTGTCAAGAATAGAATTTGAAAACCATCCATTTGTAGTCAGACCTCTACTAAAATCAGGATATACTCTTTTTACATAAGATAAAAATTTGAAAAAATCAGGATGCACTGTAGGTTCTCCTCCTGTAAAACTTAATTTTTTTAGAGCATCACGATTTCTAAATTGGTCATAAAGATTAGCATAATCGGCCACTCCATCCATAGTTTTGCAAAGTGTATCATAAGAAACAAAAGAAGATGTTTTGTTATTACGATGAGGAGGACAATAACTACATGCATATGAGCACCTTCTGCCTAAATCCCAAATAATCTGATATCTATTTGATTGGTCTTCTATTGTTTTAATCATATTATTAACTCTTTTATAGTCTTAAAACTATCTATGTTGAGCGCAATAAAAAATTGATAAACATCATCATCAAAAGCAAACGCATCATGCCACTTTAAACTATCATGCAAATATAATCTACCCGGTTCAATATTTTTTACCTCTTCATATTTTTCAAATTTACCTGTAATTTTATTTTCAACTAAACCCTCACCGCCTACTTTATAACGTAACTTCATACCCTGAGGATTCGTTGTGCCCCAAAGTCTAATCCATTTTGTTGGATGCCAAGTATCAAAATGAGGTAAAAAATGACCCATAGAATGCCATTTCAAAATACAAGAACGAACCATAAAATTTTTAATTGGTTCCATTTTCTTTAAACTGTGTAAATGTATTAATTCTGTAAATTCTAGAAAACTTGTTTCGTAAAGAGTTTCATCTTTTTCAAAATGACTTGTATTAAAAAGATAGTCTGTAAAATTCTCAGCATTATCTTCCATTCCAGATTGTAAGAAATTCCATCTATCTAATGGATAACAAGCTGGTTCCTTTTCATTATTTAATTCACCATTCAGATTCACTATTGGTATAGCATATCTTGGATATTCCTTATACTTATCACCCCATCTGTGAAAATTATTTTTATATTTTTCAATCTCTAATAAAAATGTATCTACATCTATTTTTAAATTTAAAGGGACTAAATTGTCTGTATGTAAATCATAATACTCTTTTTTTGTTAGAACTTTATCATTTATTTCGTATGGTTCTGATATTTCATAACTTATATTTTTTGATTCTAAAAGTTTTTTCTGCTCAAACCTCAAAGGTATACTTTTTTCATATTCTTCAAAAGTTTGATATATGTGATTCAATATACCGATATTTGGTTTTTTAAATATTAGATAAAAAAATCCATCACCATATTCATTCATCAATTTAAAATTATATAATCTCAATGTGTCTGTTTTTTCAGGAACAAAAGACACACAATAGTTTTTCCAATCTTTTTTAAATTCGAATTCTTTATTATGGATTATTACTTTTGTGTCAATTTTAATCATTAATTATTTTACCGTAATAATTAAATTCGTCATAGAGAACTCCTATATTAGCCCACATTGCACTATGATATAATGATTTTCGAGTATCATTAAATTTAATATAGTTTTTCCAGAGAGAAATATCACTATCTTCTTTGATATAGTATTTCCAAAATTCTGTATCTTTTCTAGGACTCAACTTATACAAATGCAATAAAAAATCACTATTATGCAACCAAATATTTTTCATAATTTTATTATACACTTTAGATTTATATCCTCGTTTAATACATTTGACCAATGAGGTTATACTGTATTGTATCAAGTAGAGTGCATTTGATTCTTGAGGTTCTATAAATCCTCCTGCTAATCCAAGTGCCACTACATTATCATTCCAAGGATTTTCTAAGAATCCACTTTTCCATCTTAACAATCTTGGATTACTGCCTTGATAAGGATTATATTGTTTATTAAAATTTTGAAATTCTTCTAATGCTTTTTTTTCCGAACACATATCCGAGCAAAAAACATAACCAGCACCGTTTTTTTCTCTTGTGTGTATATTAAATTGCCATCCATAATTTAGTGCTATCGATTTAGTATAATTATATGGTTCAGTTTTCAACTCAAACGCTTGAACCCAAGCACTATTTAAAATGTGGCCCTTTTTAGTCAAATCGATAAATTTTCTATTTTTGACAAATTTTCGGTTAAATCCTGTGCAATCTAAGTACAAATCATATCCATTAGGTAAATCATCAAGAGTTTTAATTATGTGATTAATATTTTTTGTATGTTTTTTTAAAACGGTTGGTATTTTCTCCGCATCTAAATGATAAGCATAACTCTGCCATCCATCAGGGTCATATAATTCGTTATTTAAGTTTTCTTTATTTACATTTCCTTTTAAATATGTTTGAAGCCAATCGTCAAATTGATTATCTCTATTATACCAAAATTTAAATTTGAATTTGTCTTCCTCAACTGTACCTCCATTCCAACATATTTTTTCACTACCTTTTTTTAACACTCCATTACAATCAGACACCCATGTTTTATCATCAATGCCTAAATCATTAAAAAAATTTCTCAACTGAGGTAATGATGATTCACCTACGCCTATTGTAGGGATGGTAGAACTCTCTATTAATGTAACATTGACTTCAGGTAAATATTTTTCAATATATGCGGCCGCCATCCACCCTGTTGTTCCGCCTCCTATTATGCAAATCTTCATATCACTTTAACTCCTGTTTTAATCTCAAAATTTTTTGCATCTTCTTTTGTATTGACAATAGGTTCACCTTTGACATTTAATGATGTATTCAATAACATTGGACAACCTGTTTCATTTTTCCATTCAATCAATAAAGTTCTATGTGGTTCTTCGGTCACTTCTTGTAATCTTGATGTACCGTCAAGATGTACTATACTAGGATATTTTTCTACTGTTTCAATTCTTGCTTTACGAATAGTATTCATAAATGGTGATGATATGCCATTCTCAAAATATGCATCAACATCTTCTTTGAGCAACATAGGCGCAAATGGTCTAAATTCTTCACGACCTTTTACTTGATTTATTCTGTCTTTCATATCGACCAATGATGGGTCTGCCAATAATGACCTATTACCTAAAGCTCTCGGTCCAAACTCTGCTCGACCTTTAGCAACACCTACCATATGATTTTGTTTCAACTCTTGTATAATCTCTGTTACAGGATATTCACCAGATATTTCATAACCGAGATAAGCATTTGCAGTAATCTTTCGGTCAATCACACAACCGATTGCAGAACCACCATCTCCTGGATTGCATGGTATGAATGTATTGAATTTTGTGAGAAATCGATTTGCAGAGACATTCAATGCACAACCACCTACAAATACGAGATTATCATCCTCTATCTCATCGATAATCTTCTTAAACTCTTCTTCATAAATTTCTTGTGCGATTGATGCAATCTCAAACTTGTCAAAATTTATATTTATTCCTGTATGAAAATTTACATCGTTGTCCCATAATTCTTTGACAATATTGTAATTTTCGATTTTATGTTTTTTAACTGCGGAAGCACCCATAAGAATATATTCTTCTTCATTGGGTTTCCAACCGGCCGCCTGTGTCATAGCAGAATAGAATAAACCTATTGACTTTGGATATCTCCATGATTTTTGTTTTGTGAAATTACCATTAACAACTTTCCATAATGTAAGAGTGTCCCATTCACCAATCGCATCAACAACTAAAACAGTACAATCTAAGAAAGGAGAAGTCCAATACCCATAACGAGCATGAGACAAATGATGATTAGATTGAATAAGTCTATATTTAAAGTCAATTTCATGAAGCGGAGTTTGACCTGCAAATTTTCTTCGTTCATCTTTAAGTTGATAATCTTCGTAAAAATAAACTTCATCAGGTTCTCCCCAATTATCTTCTGCATACTTGATAAGATTATCAGGTATCACAGGATCATTCTTCTTTCTTGACCATCGTTCTGCATCTGATGCAAATATAAGTTCATTATTTTGAAAAACTGCTAATGCACCATCATGAGAACCAAACGTAGTTCCCCATTTAATCATTCAAATCTCTTTTAAAAATTGGCAATTCTCTTTTATTATCAATAAAAAAATTCTTAATAAAGTCATAAAGAATATGATGATTTACTTCTGATAAGTGATTGATTCTCAAGTCTTTTAAAAATATTTTTTCATTTTTCACGAAAACATTCTCATCTATACTAATGTGATTTAAAGGTTTTTTTACAATAAAACAATTTTCGGGTATTGTTTGAATTAAATCAAATGTCATATTGTTAGTTGGCCATATCAATATCTTATCATACAATTCATAAAAACTCAAGATATAAGTTAGATATAAAGACGGCAATAACTCTAAAAGATTACTTTTTCTCAAAACATCATAATCACTGACTATTTTCTGCTCTTTTTGATTCAAAAATATATTTTCATAAGTAGATTTTCTCCACAATTGAAAAATTTTACTTGCATCATAATCATCAATATATTTAAAATGTATTCTATTTGGATCTGGAAATACAATAAACAAAAAATCTGATTTTTCAATACTTAAATTTTGTAAAGATTCTATGATATATTGTGGTCCAACTCCGTTCTTAGAAAAATTTTTTATATTAAAATCTGATGCTAATAAGTTTAGATATATCGAATCTGGTTTATATTTTGAAAAACTGTCTCCTATGATGAACAAATCACTCGTCATAGTAGAGTTCCTTAGTAAAATATTTCTTTTGTGGCCACCATTTACCTCTACTCAATATCAATTTGTCAGTGAGAATAGATTCATCATATTGATTTGCAAATAAGCATCTAAAATCCATTGTGAAACGTGTTATTTTTGATATGTTTTTTACAGGAGGTCCATGAAGTTTTTTATTGCCAAAAAAAACTTGAACTTGACCATAGTTTAATATTTTAGGGTAAAAAATACCATCATCACCCTCTACAATCATCGCATTATTTTCTTCAATCTTAGTCAATGGCATCCAAAAATTAATTTCCCACCTCGGATGACTATATGGATGGTCACCATCTCTATGTGCAGAATAATCAATACCATTACGATTAATTATATTGCTATATTTACATGAAGCACCTGATGGTATTATTTTAAAAGACGGCAATCTTTGATGCAACATCGGTTCTTTAAAATACTGCTCTTTAACAATATCTTTAATAAATAATTTCCACATAGATTGAAATTCAAAGTTTGACCTCATATCTTTAAAAATCAATTCTACTACATCGCCAATTTCTTTGTTTTGAGGTATCTCGTGACCATCCCACTCAAAATCCTTTGAACCATAATGCTTATGTATGTGTTCAAGATCACACTCAAAAAAATGCTCAAAATACTTTTTGAAATTATATAAATCAGTATTATAATTAAGTATTTTTTCCATTATCGTCTTGTTTTGAGAATTACTACTCGTTCTCTTGGTCCTGTAAAAATAGGTTTTTGTTTTTTTATATTCTGATAGTTATGTTCTATTTTTGGTTCGACCTTTTTACATAAATTTTTTATGTCATTTAAAGATAATTCATTCAAGGTTTCTATTTGATTTAGTATATTATCAATTCGTTTTTCTAAATTCTCTTCATTATCAAAATCATAATCAAAAATTTCATCATAATTTTCGAAACCATATTCTTTTAAAGTTTTGTAATAATAAGGACCTGCTAAAGTTATGAAAGGTTTTTTGTAAAAAATAGGTTTATATGTTTTTTCAGAATAATGTGTCGAAAATTTTGCATATGATTCAGCAACTATGTCAATACAACTCTCAAAATATTCTTTAGGAACACCATAATCAAACAAATTTTTAAAATATCCGTTTGGATAATGATCAGGAATTTCGGTTAATGTCTTACCCTCTTGTAGATGACTGTAACAACAATCAATTTCATTATCTCGCAAAAAGGTCACAAGCAAGAATCTATGAACTTTTGTATCCGTATCTGATAAACTTATTAAACTAATAAATTTATTTTTTATAATATCAGTTTGATATGTACAATCAAACTTTTCGGATGTTACAAAATTATATATCAAAAACCATGGATCTGACTTAACAGATTGATTTTTTGTCAATCTTTCAGCGTTTATATCTAATGTATAAAAATTAAATTGCAATTTATCATAGACATTTTCAGAAACCATAGCATTGATGAGTTCTTTATCATCTATTAAATTAATTATACCATCATCAAGTCTATATTGCAAGTCTTCATCAAGTTTTAAATTAATCAAAATAACTTTCTAAAGATCCTTCTCTATTTAAATCTAAAGTGACACAATGAAACCCTCCACCCAAAGTTCTAGTTGATCTCAATTGAAGACCAACACATTCAATACCATGTTTCTCTAATATTTTTATAAGAGGTAATTGTGCTTTTTCAACTATAACTAGATCTTCTTTCACACTCAATAAATTTAAAGCAATTGCATTTTCACATACTGCCGTACCTTCATAATCAATATTTACCCAGTCATTAAAAAATATTTTATCCCATGATTTGAAAATAGCAGGATAAGAATCTTTGCTAGTTCTGTCGGCATTTAATAACACCAATCCAGGTCTTAAAGGAACGATTGTACTATCAATATGTGCGCCTGAATAAGATTTTTCGGTTGTATGAATATTATAATTTGGAAAAGTTCTTTGTAACCAATCAGCGCCCAAACGATTACCACTATTGCTAATTTGAAAAAGAATATCTTTACCCATTCTCACTATGTTGGCGGCATCAAACAATATCTCATCATTCATTAATGTTGGTCTTGACAAATCTGAAAAATCAAAAGCATTATCCAACAACATAGGTTTTGGTGCTGATATCATATTTGCACCATCAATAAATGCCTCATACATTAAATCTCTGTAACACCAAGTTTCAAACATTCTGCTTCTCATTGAACTTGGTGTCTCTATTAAAGTTTTATTAAGAACTAAAATAAGATCTCTAGGACAATAATTATACCATCCTTTCGTTTCCCAAAATGGCGATTTAATTGTTTTATAGTGTGGATGAATATTTGGTCTATGAACTGTTACACCCAAATTAGTTAAAGTATCTGAAAGTAAATCCAAATCTTCAATCGCATCATTTATTGTTTTTTTGTTATGTTGTTTGGGTAACTCATAGAGGTCTTCATAATCTTTATTCGCATACATAAAATTACGCATTGATGGATCTACATCGGGCGTTCTCGCATGTTCTGCACGACCCACTATGACATCTTTAAGTGGATCCCAACCATTATTACTGTTTATTTTCATATCACTCCATTATGAATTTGTAGGCATCCTCGTTTCTGGATTATACCAATAAAGAGATTGATGAGGATTATGCTCTATTGATTCACTTTTATAATAAAATTGTCTAATAGTAAATCTTCTACCATTGGATACTGGTTTGACGCCATGAGATAATGATTCACTATGTTTAAATAGAACTGCTGAATTATGTTTAGGCGGTTTTTCAAAAATAATTTTTTCTTTCTTTTCGTCCCATACATGAAATTCACCACCTTCACAATCACCAATATATAAACAAAGATTTACTGCACGGTGCATTTTTATTCTGTTATTCCAATTAAAATCTATGTGAGGATCTATCAAATCATTTTTTTTCATCAAAGAAACTCCTTCACCAACACCATGTGAATCTACAACCAAACCATCGATATCCATCTCTTGTTCAACCCATGATATAAATTCTTTCGAATGCAAATAGTTTCTTGCCTTTTTCAGAATTTGTCCATCACCATAATATTCCTGCATATGAGTATTATTACGATTAAAATCAGACCATTCACGAATCGAATTAAATTCGCTCAACAGATCTACATCTAAATAATCTGATAAAAAATCTTCGTAATATTTCATACAAAAAATCTCTCTGATCTTCTGCCCCACCAAAGACATTCTCTTGCGTATTTTTCCAAATCTCCATCATAAACAAGATATGGGTCGAGCATTTTATTAAATTGTTTTTCTACCAGTTGTGAAAAGGTATCATTATATGTATCTTCAAGAAATTTTTTTATTTCATCATAAAAGTCTCTCTTGTTTTTTACAATATTAAGACTTGTTGCTTCCTCATACTCCCAATATACATCAGATGTTTCATCGACTTTTCTTCCCCACGGTATTTCATGATTAAATACACGATCCATCAGTTTCATTGTTATATCATATTCCCTGTAAAGAATGGTCGAATGATCATTCATAAACCAATCAAATAAATTATTGTAAAAATCTCTATGGGAAATATTATGATATTTTTTTAAATCGATTGCTAAAATTCTTAACCATCCTAAAAAATGAACCGCCATCATATACCATTTCCAACCACACGCTTTTAAATAATCTTGATACGGCATCGAATTTGAACCTACAATTATATCATTAGTGTCTTCCATCAATTTTTCGGGTGGATGATCGTGATGAAAAAAACATGGGGCAGTTTGAACTATTTTGATACCATATTTTTTAAGATATTCAGGATCACCGAATGGTGTATTTGGTAAGGCAACCATAAAATATATTCCAATATAGTTATGATAACCAATATCATCAATCAATTTAAAAATTCCATTCTGAAATGATTCTAAAGTTTCTTCTGGTAACCCCATAATTATCTCAATATATGCAGGAATACCTCTCGATTCACAATATTCTACAACCTCCTCTAAATTTGTGTTTTCATTTGCTCTTTCAACCGCTTTTAAAGTGATGTCATTCATGGATTGTAAAGCAAGAGTCACACTTTTATTTAAACCTACTTTCCATAAATCTTCAGCAATATCAAATAAAAATTTTTTCTTGTGTTTTGCCCATGTAATATTAAGTGCATTAGGATAACCAGTTGTTTGAAATTTGTCAATTAGATAATCTGAAATTTCTTTATGCTCTTTAATCATTCCAAAATTATTGTCTATCAATTGTAAATATTCAACTTTATGCTCTGAAACCCAATCAATTTCTTTAAATAATTTATTTTTATCTTGTTTTGCTATTTTTGTGTAAAATCGATCTCCTATCTCGCAAAATGTACATGTATAAGGACAACCACGAACTGGTTCAACAAGACATTCCCAATTATGATTTGTTTTAGATTTTTCTATTAACTCATCAAAAAGACCATCAAGATATGGACTTGGTAATTCAGCAAAATTTTTTATTCTTGATTCTAAAGGATTGACAAAATCATGAGTAGATATACCATTGACTAGAGACCAATCATTGTTCTTCAAAAGATTTTGAAATACTAATTCGCCTTCGTTATGTACAATCGCATCTATAAAAGGGCGGTCATTCAAAAATTCTTCACAACGACCATGTTTTGGTGTCCCTAAACCACCATAAATTATTTTACAATTAGGATTTAATCTTTTTATTTCTTTACAAAGTTTATCATTCGTTGATGCATTCCATATAAAATAAGATACTCCTATAATATCACATTTAGCCATTCTCTCAGCGGAGATTGATATGTCAAAAGAACCATCAAGTATATACTCCCAATCATGAACATCAAAAGAATAATTATTCGCAATTTCTGCATCCCTTCTACAATAACTCCAAACACAACCAGTTGAATATGGTATTTTAACTTGATTCGCAAAAACATGAGAAAGTTCTATGAATCCTATTCTTTTCATATTTTAAATCGATGTTTTTCTAAAAAAGATAAAAAATCATAGTCAGTTCCTTCTTCTTCTATTTTAGCAAGTCCTGACCATAGAGAACGTTGTTTATTGAAATGATGATAATTATGTTCAATTTTATCATTTAATTTTAATATTTCGTTAGAAAAATCTTTTGTCGGTATTTCACACAAATTCTTGACTTGTTTTACTATAGATTCAAATCTTTCATTAAAGTTTTTATCATCAAAAGAATAGTCAAATAGTTCATCATATAACTCATATCCCATAATTTTTAAATACTTATGCACATTTCTACTCGACATTAGAATATAAGGTTTTTTGTGTGCGACTGGCTTCCATGTTTTTTCAGTAAATGATAAGCCATCATCAAAAAATGCATCGGTAACTAAATCTACACAACTTTGAATATATTCTAATGGTACTGAATGTTGAAATGCTTGCCATTTATTTTCCATTTTATTTACGACCTCTTCTCTTGTCTGTTCAATTAATGGTTTATCAATAACAGAATCAAAAATATTTGGATCGTAAATCTCATTCAATTCAGTGAGTTCATTAAGATATTTTCTCTCACTTTCTATGTCAAATGTGTGATCAAGTTGTCCCTCGTCTTCAAATGGATAATATGAATAAACAAAATTTTTTTGTTGATACATTTGACGAACCAACATAACTCTATGTTTTTTACGTGTTCCATTCAATGAGATGAAATTATATTTATAATCAAATGTCTTATATTTTGAACCATCCCATAATGTATTTTTTGTAACACCTAATATTTTATTATTATTTAATCTAAAAAATTCATCATAACACATCGTATATGGGTGATATAAAAAATGAATTTTTGTTTTTATTTCTTCCCCATTCTTAACTATAGCCTTTTTAACTTTTTCTACTTGCCATTCAATGTTAAAATCACTTGTGACATAATAGATTTTTTCTTGCTTAAATTCAGATGTTAAAATTAAATAAATTTCATTCCAACCACCAGGTACGCCTTCAATAAATGGATACAGTCTATCGCAATGAAATTCGTCCCAAAATATAATTGGCTCATCTTGTGGTATTTTGGGATAATGTTTATCCCAATTTGAACCATAATTTATATCTACTTTATCGAAACTAATTATCATTATATCCGTAATAAACGACTTGACTTAGGGTCTCATTGTGTATTGAATCATTTCTCTTGAATTCTCTCCACGGATCAACAACAATACTTCCTTGATTAAAAGCAAAATCATGATACTTGTCTTTATGTGCAAGTAAATATGTACAAGGCTCTGTTGTCCAGTTCTGATCATATCCAACTTTCAATCTTGATATTTCATTTATGTAATGACCTATCAATAATGCATACGAACCATCCACGTAATCAACATTTGGCTTATATGATTTACCGAGTATTGTTATTGGTAAATTAAAACTTACAAGTTTTTTAGCAATATTTTTTGCCTGTACTTCTCTTGATTGCATTATTGCTCCAAAAATATCATATTCTAAATTCAATTTTTTTGATAAATGACTTAATGCAATATTGTCACGTGGATGACATGGACCTCCATCACCCATACCTGGTTTCATATAAGTCTCACCCATTATACGTTGCGTTGATTTTGCAAGAGCATTTGCGACAACATCACAATTAATATTGGTACTTTTTTCGGCAACATCTTGAATCATATTGACAAGACTTATTTTTGCTGAAATAAAAGTATTGTAGAATACTTTAATACATTCTGCTTCATCAAGAGTGCCTATCTCATATCTAGTATTTTTCTTTTCCATTATTGAGTCATAGAATTCTACAAGATCATCGACAACCGATCTTTCTACATTATTAGACCCAATTATGACCATTTCTGGATTCAACATGTCCCATGTTGTTGTACCCATGGCAATCAAATAAGGGTTGTAAATGAAATTTACACCTTTTTTAATAATGGGAATAAATTGTTCCCTACATGTTCCAGGTAAAACTGTGCTAATTAAAACAATTGTTTGACCTTCAACAATGTATTCGTTTATAGAATGTAATACATCTATAACAGTATCATAATTAAAATCTTTGACAGGAAGATGCGATGATGGTGTGCTACCATCATATTTAGGATCATGAGGTGTCTGTACCGCAATAAATATAAATTTTTTATCGATTACTGCATCTTTAATGTCTTGATGTATTATAACTCTATCACTATCTCTTGCAAATATGTCAAATCCATGAACTTCGTTTTTTGATGAAACCATGGCTTCCGCACATTCTAATCCCAATTTACCGAGACCAATAAATCCTATTTTATTCATAGATAAACCTTTTTAAAATTTTTCCTGTTTTGTCATAAAGATTTTGGTGAAAATCTTCTACTAATGTCGTATCACTAAAAAAATTTGAACATATATTAAACAAAATTTCATGATTCGGTTTTGATAAATGATTTAATCGATTCGATTCAATATGATCAACAATTTCTCC
>MDTA01149104.1_pt1 | contig 12467 bp, 16 predicted proteins | sample 811151 | NCBI WGS metagenome assembly MDTA01 (sample SAMN05326648, study PRJNA326480) | marine metagenome | isolation source: seawater | place: Indian Ocean: South | collected 2010
ACCTTTTGTGATGCAGCAATTTGAATCTGTTCACCAGTTCTAGGATTTCTTCCAACTCTAGCTTTTCTCTTAGCCACTTTATAAGTACCAAATCCAGCAATTTTCACTGAGTCATCTGCTTTTAAAGCATCAAGAATAGTGTTGGTAATCGTGTCAAAAGTTCTTTCAGCATCTGCTTTACTAAGATTTAAAGCCCCTGAAAGCTTGACCACTAGTTGTTTTTTGTTCATTTTAGCTCCGGTTTTATTAGGTTAATTTCTATTCTTTATAAAAGTGTTGATAAATCAAGAGTTTTTTTAGTATCTGTAAAAAAGTTATACACAATATCTAGTAAAATCTTAAATAAAGCCTGATTTTATTGATCTTTTAAAGAAATATTGATCATCAATTAATTAAATAAGCCCAGGTCTTTTAGGTCATTAAAAGTTGTAAAAAACATAAGTGATAACAACAGAAACATGCCGATTCGAAAAAAACCTTCTTGAGTTTTTTGTGATAATGGGCGCCCTAAAATTTTTTCAAATGCGTAAAACATTAAATGCCCTCCATCAAGTAAAGGAATTGGAAATAAGTTTACTAAGCCTAAACTTATTGAAATATATGCCATCATACTAATAAACGCTAAAACTCCAAATTCTGCAACTTGGCCAGATATTTTTGCAATTCTTATTGGTCCACCTAATTGAGAAGTGTCAGCTTTTCCAAAAACCATTGCACCCAAGTATTTAAGCGAAGAAATACTGACATAATAAACTTCATTTGTGGCATGATAAATTGCCTGTGCAGGTCCAAGTTTAACATGATTAATTTCATTATTGTATGCACTAAGTTTAATTCCAACCATTCTCTTTTTAATTTTATTACCTAAATTATCTTCACTTAAAACAATTTCAGGTTTGACTCTAAAAATTAGTTCCTCATAAGATCGTTGTACCTTAAAATCAATTATATCAGAAGTTGACATGGTGATATATTTAGAGACGTCCATAATGCTTTTAACTTTGTTGTTATCTATTTCAATAATGATATCATTAGGCTTTAAACCACCAACCATGGCAGGACTATCTTTTTGAACCTCATTTATAACAGCTGGGGTAAAATCTTTCCCAATAAAAGTATAAATTGAAAAAAAGATGACTAAAGCTAATAAGAAATTTGCCAAAGGTCCTCCAAAAACAATTAAAACTCTTTGATAAAGTGGTTTTAAAACAAAAAGTTTTTCTCGATCTTCTTTACTATACTTCTCAAGAATTTTTTCTTGATCTGCTTGAGAAAAAACATTTCTATCTCCAAAAAACTTCACATAACCACCTAAAGGTATCCAACAAATCTTCCATCTTGTACCCGATTTATCATTCCAGCCAAAAATTTCTTGCCCAAAACCTATGGAAAAATCTGTAACTCCTACTCCATACTTTTTAGCAAAATAATAATGGCCATATTCATGAATAAAAACTACAATTAAGATCAAAATTATAAAAGGTAATAAGTAATTAAACATCTTTTTTAAGCAACTTTAAGATAATTCAGCCAATTTCTTAATTCTAACATTCTTGATTCTTTTACAGAAACTTTAATTTCTTTTTCAATAAAATTAATGTGTTCTTGAATTTCTTTTTCATCTTTAAAACATTTTCTCGCATTTATCAATTTATCTTTTCTAAATTTAATTAGTGTGATCATTTTATGATATGTAATTTCTGGATGGTATTGCAATCCCCATACATCACTAATACCTGATTTAAAGTTTATACTTTGTATTTTATTAATTTTATTAGATGCTAAATGAGTCGCACCTTCAGGTAATGTTACCACCTCATCAAAATTAAATGCTGGAGAATTGAATTTTTTATCTTTAGATTTATATAAGGGATGATTAATTCCATTAAAGTTAATTTGAATATCATTCGCTATTCCTATATGAGCACCATTAACTGATTTTTTGACCTTGCCACCTGCTGCCGTAACTGCAACTTGCATGCCCCAACAAATTGCTAAAATCTTTTTAATGTTTTTAAAACACTCCTTCATAAAAGAAATTTGTCTTTGGATTTCGATACAATCATTATAAATGTTAAGGCTACTCCCGCCCCAAATCAAACCATGATATTTTTTAATATTAGGTAAAATTTTTTCAAAACTTTTTTCAGAACAAGGGTTAAAAACATCAATATTTAGATCACTCGTGTAATAAGAAAGACTTTCTTTTAAACTTTCTGAATGTGTGGGTATTCCATTTTGTCTAAAACTTTCATTTTCTTTTTCAATATTGCCTTCAACAACTAATAGATTGAAATTTTTCATTAAAATAATTTCCCAAGCATACTATGTTCATATAAAATTTTCATATCGTCAACTGACATTTTCCTTGGATTTGTTAATGTAGATGGATCCTCAAATGCCATTTTTGATAATTTATCTATATCAAGATTTTTTTCCTCGATAACATCTGACAATTTATGAGGTAAAGCTAATCTTTTTCTTAGATCTAAAACCCAATCAATAAATCCATCAAATGATCTGTTTTTTAACTCTAGGTAATCAATTATTTTAATAATTTTTTTCTCAATTTTATTTTTATTGAAGGTTAATACATATGGCATGAATATTGCATTAGATAAACCGTGATGAATATTGTTTAAAGCATTAACTGGATGACTTAAAGAATGAATAGCCCCTAATCCTTTTTGAAAAGCAGTAGAACCCATGCTTGCAGCGGTTAACATGTTCATTCTTCCCTCTAAATTTGAACCGTCTATAAAAACTTTTACTAACCATTCATCGATAATTCTTATACCTTCTAATGCGATTCCATCTGCCATTGGATGGTATACTGGTGCACAATATGCCTCCAAATTATGTGCAAGCGCATCCATTCCTGTTGCTGCAGTGATATTTGATGGAAGCTCAATTGTTAAAAGTGGGTCTAAAATGACTATAGAAGGTAAAAATTTTGGATGAAAAATAATTTTTTTAACACCAATTTTTTCATTCAAAATAACAGATGCTCTTCCAGTCTCCGATCCAGTTCCAGCAGTTGTTGGAACAGCTATAATAGGTGCTATATTTTTTAAGTTAGCTTTTTTCCAATTATCTCCTACATCTTCAAAATCCCACAAAGATAAAGATTGACCAGACATAAAAGCTATTGCTTTACCAACATCAAGAGCACTTCCTCCACCAAAAGCTATTACTCCATTACATTTTTTTTTTTTAAAAAAATTTACACCTTCACTTACATTAGTTCCAGTTGGGTTACCTACTACATTTGAAAATAACTCAACTGAAAAATAATCTTTTTTCAACCTTAATAATGAATCTTTTATTATATTAGATTTAGAAAAATCACTGTCGGTAACTAATAATGGTTTAGTAATGTTTAGATTTTTACATGCAAGACCTAAATCATAAATGGTGTTTTTTCCAACCCACATTGTTGTTGGATAGTTCCATTTATATTTATCCATTGTAAAAAATATTATGAAAGATTATTTACTAAAACAATTATTTACTAATATCGCCATTAAAATCCAAATTATAAATATCTCTCCGTTTGTAAATGAATAATCAGCACCAGCAAAACCTGCAATTAAATTTATAGCATAAATAATTATTGTAGATACTATAAGACTTATTAATAAGTTTATTAAACCAGTTATATATTTCATACTTTAAACATATATAAATTAATCTTTAATGCAATTTGAATATTGAGATTAAAGTTAGATTTTTTGTTAAATTTGTCTGTATTTGAACAAGAATTTTTAATTATCGAGAATCTACATTTGAGATAGGTTGAATTCAAGAAATATATTTAAATTTAGTTAAATAAATTAATTGAATACAACTTAGCTGATGTTTATTTTTTAATTAAGGAGGTTTTTAAAATGAAACTAATGCCACCTGATACTTAGCTGGGAAGCTTTATATTTTACAAATTCAAAAAATTTAAATCTGTTCGGATTTAAAAGCCAAATAGGCTGAATAGAGGAGCTCTTTTGGAAAATGATAAATAAACTAAAAGAGCAAACCTCTCTTTTAGAAATTTTTAAGTTAGTGAGGTGCTCTAAATTTGCTGTGACAAGTTTTGCAGTTAGCCCACATCATTTGTTTTAAAGATCCCTCAATATCTTCTACGGTCTCAACAATAGAGGCCAATTTTTTCATGTCGTCAGAAGATTTTTTCATTAATTTATTAAAATCTTCCTTGTTTTCCCAGATTGTAAGTAATGCTTCTGTTTTAAAGCCTTTGCTCGTGTTTTCTGGAAAAAGAGGAATCAAATCAATATAATTTTTACTCATTTCTTCCATTAAACTTTTAGCTTTTTCAAAATCACCTTTAGAAGCGGATATTTGAACCTTTTTTGCTGTGCTATAATTTTTGCTGAAAATAGATTTTCTTTTTTTTATAATAACTTCTTCAATGGTAATTTCATCTGATTTAGTCAAATTTGATTTAAAAGGAAAAGTGACAAATATGAAGCTTAGGAAAACTATTTTAAGTACGAAAAAATTAAAAATATTACTCATATGGGCTTAAAAAATAATTTAACAGAATATGGATATATTTCAAAAGCATTTCATTGGATAAGTGCCGCAGTACTAATAATTCAAATTCCCCTTGGTTTTTATTTAGTTGATATGGATTTTAGTCAAAAAAGATTAACCACTGAAAATTTACATATAACTCTTGGATTGAGTATATTCTACCTAACTTTATTTAGAATTATATATAAAATTTTTAATCCTACTCCTCCCTTGAAAAATAGTTTTTTTCCCGGACAAAAAATTATTGCAAAACTAAATCATATGTTTTTATATATTTCAATTCTAATAATAACAATCTCGGGTGCTTTAAAAAAATTATACAATGGTGAAGAGCTTAATATATTTTTTTTTAATCTTGAATTTCAAGACAATTTCGATTTAGCAGAAATATTTTATGAAATTCATATCCTTGCTAATTATACATTAATTACATTAATTGCTCTGCATATCTCTGCTGTTATAATTCATAAAATAGTCTTTAAGGAAAATTTACTTAAAAAAATTTTATAAAATAAAGCAAATCAATTTATCTTTAAATCTTAATATATCTTTATAGTTTAACTCAATTTCTTTGATCCCTTGAATAAGTTCTTTTTTTGATAAAGGTATTAAGGTTGAAATATATCTATTTTTGATCATATCTAAATATTTCTTTTTATTAATTTTTACGTTAAAGACAAATTTTTTTTTTATTCTATAAGGATATAATTTTGAAATTGTTTTTAATATTTTTTTATCTCTTTTTAGAGATTTATTTAATTCAAGTTTCATTAATTTAAAAGTTGGGATTTGATTTTTTTCTGTATCCAAAGTAAAAACTAAAATTTTACCGTTTGGGTTTAATTTCCTCTTAAGTAGTTTTAATAATTTTCTTATATCATTAAATTTTAATAGATGAATGGTTTGTTTTATTAAAATTAAATCAAACTTTTCATTGCTTGTTAAAGAAAAACTCAAAGCGCTAATCTTTTTAAAGTTAATTCTTTTATCTTTATCTTTATGATTTATAATATCTATCCCTAATGGTTTTGTTTTTAATCTTAATTTTGAGCTTAAAGCTCCTAAAATTTTTCCTCTACCACATCCAACATCTAAAATCTTAAAATTTGAATTAATCTTTGAACTTTTGATTAAAAAATTATTGAATGAATTAATATAATTATTTGAAGATAACCAAGTTTTATTATCCCAATTTTTAATGACAGTTGATACCATACCTCTTTAATCTCCAATAATTATATGGCCATGGTGTTAAAAAACCAATAATAAGCATTAATGGTACAACCCACCAAGTTAAGATTGCTCCACCGGTTAAAAAATAATCACTCAAATTCATTGTTGTTTCCATACTTATCATAGAAATAAAGCTCATTCCCATAGCTGTTCTTAAAGCTTTCTTAAATTCTAAATTTTGGCGAATTAAAATAATCATCTCTAAAATTATACTTGTGATTAATCCATTTATAATTGCTAACAACATAATTGCTAAAACAGGGAATGGAATTTTAGTTAATTGAAAAAATAGAATGGTTCCAAAATCACCAATTGAACAACCTGCTAAACACCAAGCGGTATTTTTTGCACTAAGTTTCCATGTATGTTTACAATACCAGTCAAATGTAGTGGATTTCATACTAATATGATAATATTTAGCTATGATTTTTAAACAACTTTTTGATCGAAAGTCCAGTACATATACATACTTAATTGCCTCATCAAAAGGACGAGAGGCTTTAATTATCGATCCAGTCATAGAGAACGTAAAAGAATATATAAGAATGTTAGATAAATTAGAATTGAAACTGGTTAAAGTAATAGATACACATATTCATGCAGACCATGTTACTGGTGCAAGTAAACTTAAAGATGAGACCAAATGTGTGACTATAATGGGAAATCATACACCAGCAGATACAGTTGAAATTAAAGTAAAAGACAATGAAATAATTAAACTTGATAATTTAAAATTAAGAGCGCTTTATACTCCAGGTCATACCTCAGATAGTTTTAGTTTTTTGTTAGATAATTATTTGTTTTCAGGAGATACATTATTGATAAATGGCACAGGAAGAACTGATTTTCAAAATGGAAATGCAAAAGACTCTTATGAGTCCATTTTTAATAAACTATTAAAATTACCAGATGAAACTCTTTTGTATCCTGCTCATGATTACAAAGGAGAAAAAGTAAGCACTATAGGAAAGGAAAAAAAACAAAACCCACGACTACAAGTTAATAACGTAGATCAATATATCGAGATAATGAATAATTTAAATTTGCAGAAACCAGCCTCAATCGATTATAATGTTTCTTCAAATCTTAAACTGGGGGCAATTTAATATTATTTTTCTTTTAATCTAGGAAAAAGTTCAACAAAATTACAGGGTTTATGATTGATATCTAATTGATGTTTTAGTATTCCTTCCCATGCATCTGTTACTCCCCCAGATGAACCAGGTAATGCAAAAATATATTTACCGTTTGATAATACTGCACATGCTCTTGATTGAATAGCTGATGTGCCCACACTTTTTAAGCTTATATTTCGAAAAACTTCTCCAAAACCTGGGATATGTTTATCTGCAATTTCTTCAAGAGCTTCTGGAGTAATATCTCTGCCTGTTAGTCCTGTGCCACCAGTAGAAATTATTACATCAATTTTTTCATTTTTAAGCCATTCTTTAAATATAAAAACTATTTCATCTTTATTATCTTTGCATATTTTTCTGTCTATTAAATTGTGGTTAGCTTCTTTAAATTTTTCAACTAAAATTGATCCAGATTTATCATTATCAAAAGTTCTCGTATCTGTTACAGTTAATAGTGCAATATTTACTCTCATAAAATTTTTTTTATATGATTATATTACCAATATTATTTTTTGTAACAGCAATTTTATATTCCAGTGTCGGATTCGGTGGTGGCTCTACTTATTTAGCTTTATTATTAATTTGGGACATACCTTATTACATTTTTCCAGTTATAGCCTTAATTTGTAATATCATAGTAGTTACAGGAAATTCTATTAATTATGTTAGGGCTGGCAACCATAATTTAAGATTGCTTGCGCCTTTCATAATTGGATCTATTCCATTTGCTTTTATTGGCGGTTCTTTAATGATAAAGAAAGAAATTTTTGAATTATTGTTATTTTTAGTTTTAAGTACTGCAGGAATACTACTATTAATCAAAAATAAATCATATGAGGATAAAAATATAGTAATAAAAAAATTGAGTTTTCTCTTATCATTAATAATTGGCTCCTTTTTAGGTTTAATATCTGGTATAGTCGGGATTGGGGGAGGAATTTTCTTAAGTCCAATACTTTTTTTGCTTAAAGCTGATAAGCCTAAAATTATAGCGACTACTTCCTCACTGTTTATATTGTTGAATTCTATTTCAGGAGTTTTGGGTCAATTAACAAAACAACTTGTGATAAATGAAATAATTTTTTATTGGCCTTTGTATATTTGTGTCTTAATTGGTGGACTATTAGGGAACTATCTTAATTTAAAAATATTTAACAGTAGAATATTAGCTATAATTACATCTCTTCTAGTTATTTTTATTGCACTGAGAATGAGCACAAAATTATTTTTTTAATTTTTATTGATTAATTTAAGCTTTTGAATTATAAATTTATTGCCGATTTGATCCTATTGCGGGCATTAACAGCTAAAATGGAATTCCCAATATATTCAATCGGCAGGTATTTGAACTGTATTGTGCACCTTGCATAAAGTTAAAGCACTAAAAAAGTGAGGATGAAATGGATATAGACTTCTTTAAAACAACTAGAATATTGGATGGAGGCATGGGTCAAGAGCTTCTGGCAAGAGGAATGGAGCCAAACGGAACTTTGTGGAGTGCTAATGCTTTACTTCAACAAAAATATCATAAATTATTACTGGATACTCATTTAGATTTTATTAAAGCCGGAGCAGAGGTTATTGTAACAACTACATTTACAACTAGAAAAATAAGATTACGTGATAATAAAGTTGAGGATAAGTTTGAGTATCTAAATAAAAAAGCGGGTGAAATTGCTCTTAAAGCAAAAGAACTTAATCCTTATATATTGATTGCAGGAGGATTACCTCCCCAATATTTAACATACGAAGCTGATACTAGATCAGATGATGAAATAATGGATAACTTTAATAGTCAAGCTAAATTATTAAATCCATACATAGATTTTTTTTACTTTGATGTGTTAAGTAGTGTGAAAGAATTTAAGATTGGTATTGAAAGTATTAAAGAATTTAATAAACCATATCTGATTGGAGCTCATATATCAGAAGGAACTAGTTTACCAAGTGGTGAAAAAATTTCGGAAATCATTACGAAAATAAATCATAAAAAACTACTTGGTATTTTACTATCTTGTATTTCTCCTGAGAATTATGAACTTAATCTCAGAGAAATTAAAAGCTTAGGAATTCCGTTTGGGTTTAAACTTAATGCTTTTATAAAAACTAACCCAAAACCTAATTATACAGGCGCTTATAATAGAAGCAAAACAGGAAATCCAAATGAATTTCTAGGTGTTAGAGAAGATTTAACACCAAAAAAAATGGCTGAATTTGCAAAAAAATTTAAAGATGCTGGAGCTACTATTTTAGGTGGTTGTTGTGAAACTAGACCTTCTCACATAGAAATGTTTACTGCACTTAAGGATTAAGTTAATATGATTGATGAATGTAAATAACAAGATAACAATTGTTATTGTTATATATAACTCTACAGACATAATATTTAATTGTTTAAAACATTTAAACGATTTTGATATAATAATTGTTAATAATGGAAAAAACGCTAAAGTTTTAGACAAACTCAGTTCAAAAAATAATATTAAAATTATTTCTCCAGGTAAAAATGTTGGAATGGGTAAGGGTGCAAATTTTGCATTTGAGTCAATTCAAACTGATTTTTTTTTATTACTAAGTCCTGATATTGAAATAAGTGAGGATTCAATATCAAAACTTTTTACTACAATTACAAAAAATGATAATTGTGCTATTGCTGCACCACTGAATATTACTGATCCTGATAGTTTTGGGGTCTTGCCTGAGAAAAGAGATCTATATGAAAAAAATAGAAACAAAATTGATATTAATCTTGATAATATTGAAATGAAACCAGAGGGTGAAATATGCGTGGATGTCACAAAAGGTTGTGCATTATTGATTAATTCAAAATATTTTAAAGAGGTGGGTGGTTTTTCTGAAAAATTTTTTTTATTTTGGGAGGAAGTTGATTTATGTAAAAAATTTTTAAAAAAGAATTTGGCAATAATAGTAAATCCTTTATCAGAAGCTCATCATAAGGAAGGTACATCAAGTAAAACTGATTTAGAAAATTTATTTATTAGGTCATATCATCACGAAATTTCTCCTTTATATTACTTTGAGGTTAAAAAAAACTCTCTTAAACTTTATAAAAATATATTGAAATATCTTTTTAGGACAATTAGTTATTTTTTTATTTTAAATTTTAAAAATTCAGTTAAAAACTTTTCAAAATTATCTGCAAATATCGCATATATTATAAAATGAAAAATAAAATTACTGTAATTGTTGTTACTCACAAAACAAAAAAAAATATTATTTATAGATGTTTAAAATCAATAAATAAAAAAATTAAAATTTTATTAATAGAAAATTCTAAAAATTTTAAGGATAAAGATTTCTTTATAAAAAAATTTAAAAATTTAAAAGTGTTTTGTTCTGGATCAAATTTAGGAATGGGCAACGGTAATAATTACGGGCTTAAGAAAGTAAAAACACCATATGCACTTGTTCTTAATCCAGATGCATCATGTGCAAATAATTTTTTCACAAATTTAAGTAAAATTTTAACAACTACCAAAAACTTTCATTTAATCGGATGTTCAAATTCAATAAATCAAAAAGAATTTCCAGCTGGTTACTTTAAAAATGAGGAAAATATAGAATTTAAAAAAATTATAAGATCTAAAAAAATGAAATCTATAATGAAAGTTGATTGGGTAAAAGGATATTCTTTAGTTGTGAATTTGAAAAAATTTAATAATCCACAAATTTTTGATAAAAAATATTTTTTATATTTGGAAGAAATAGATTTATGTAAATCGATTTTGAAAAAATCAGGAAACATATATTTTTCAAGTAACCTAAAAATAAAACATTTGGGTGCACAAGGGTCTACGGCACGATCTGATCAAGAGAAAGATGACCTAGAAAATCTTAGAAATTGGCATTACATGTGGTCTTCTTTTTATTTTTATAAAAAAAATTATGGCTATTTTTTTGCACTATATCAATTAGGTGGGAGATTCATTCGAGCACTAGTTAAAACAATAATTTTTTTTATAACTTTTCAAAAAACAAAAAGAAATAAATATTTATACAGATTTTTGGGATTATTAAGTTCTATGATTGGCCTCAAATCATATTATAGAATAGAATGATCTAAATAACTTTCTCGTCTCCTTTTTTTACAAAATAGATACCTATTACAACTGCAATAAGTGAAATTAATACTTTTACAGTGATCAATTCTTTCAAAAAAATAAAACTCAAAATTGTTCCAAAAATTGGAATAAGATAGGAAACTTGAGATTGAAAAACTAAACCATTTTTTACTAAAATTCTAAATCTCAATAACCACGCTATACCTGTTGAAACTAGTCCTAAATAAATCACTGAAATTGTAGAGTCTATCCTAGGGATATTGTTCCATGGCTCTTCGACCAAACTAACTATAGGTATCAATATAATAATTGCCCAAATTAAAATAGAGCCAGTAACATTTTCATTTTTCTTTTTACTTATTTTGAGAGTTAATACTCCTCCGATAACATAGCAGGTTGAACCAAGAAGTATTAATAATGCTGATAAAAAGTTATTTTCATCAATTAGTAAATTGTCAGAGAATAAATAAAGTATTCCTGAAAATCCAATTAGAATTCCAAAGGTTTTTATAAAATTAAACTTTTCATTTTTTGTGTAAAAGTGTCCTAAGATAGTAGAACTTAAAGGTGTGGTCGACATTAAAATTGCTGCTAAATTACTTTGAACAGATTGAACTCCATAAGCAATTAAGAAAAATGGTGCAACCAAATTTATAAAACCTATCATTGCAAACAAATGCCAATCTTTTGAAAAAGCCTCAATTTTGATTTTCTTATAATAACAAAGTAAAAGAACTGGAATTGCTCCAAAAAAAACTCTAAGAAAAGCAATTGTAACAGGTCCAAAGGAATATGTTGCAATTTTTATATTAAAAAAAGCAGAGGCCCAAATTAAAGCAAGCAATATTAATAATAAATAATCTAGTAATTTAGGCTGTTTCATTCACTAATTTCTTTAACTGATCCATTAGTAATTTTTTGTAAATCTTTAAAATTTATTTGAAACACACAATTTGGGTGACCTGCGGCTGCAAACAACTCAATAAATCTTTCCAACGAATTATCAATTAAAATATCGATTTTATTTAAATGACCGATTGGTGAAACACCGCCAATAGTATAACCTGTGATCTCTTTTACTTCATCTGCTGATGCCATTTGAACATCTTTTATAATTAAATTTTTCTTAATCTTGTTAAGAGATGCCTTTTTATCTCCAGCAATTAAGCACAATGTAAATGTTTCTTCTGTCTTAAAAACTAAACTTTTAACTATTGCCCCTACTTCACAACCTAAAGATGAGGCTGCTTCTAAAGCTGTTCTCGCTGATGTATTTAAAATGATAACTTTTAATTTTGGATCAAATTCCTTCAATATTTCAATGACCCTTTTAACCGGAGCTTTGTCTAATAAACTCATTATTCAACTTTAAATTGTTAGTTAATTTAAACTTTTAAATATACACTTATGTAAAAAATGCATAGGTGTTATTAAGTAAAAGAGCATTATTTATCAGCCTTTATTTGAT
>MDTA01072538.1_pt1 | contig 12465 bp, 14 predicted proteins | sample 811151 | NCBI WGS metagenome assembly MDTA01 (sample SAMN05326648, study PRJNA326480) | marine metagenome | isolation source: seawater | place: Indian Ocean: South | collected 2010
TCACATATTTCTCTGAATTTTTTAAAATCAATAATTCTTGAATAAGCGCTTCCACCTGCAATTATTAATTTTGGTTTGTGTTCTGTAGCTAATCTTTCAACATTTTCATAATCTATTAATCCTGTATCTTTATTCACGTCATAATGAATTGCATTAAACCATTTCCCAGATTGAGCAGGTTTAGCACCATGAGTAAGATGACCTCCTGAATTTAAACTCATTCCTAAAATAGTGTCTCCAGGTTTTATTAAAGCTAAATAAACAGCACCATTAGCCTGAGCTCCAGAATGTGGTTGAACATTCGCGAAATTACAATTAAATAATTTTTTAGCTCTTTCAATTGCAATTGATTCTGACACATCAACATTCTCGCATCCACCATAATATCTTTTGCCAGGATATCCTTCAGCGTATTTATTAGTTAGAACAGAACCTTGAGCTTCAAGAACGGCTTTTGAAACAATATTTTCTGAAGCAATCAATTCAATATGATTTTGTTGTCTAATGAATTCATTTTTTACTGTTTCATACAACTCTTTGTCAGAGTCTTTTAAACCAAGTTTAAAAAAATTATTTAAAAATTTATCTATATTAATGACTGTTGACATAATTATATTTTGTTAATTCTTCTTAAATGTCTTCCACCTTCAAATTTTGTTTCTAAAAAGATCTTGATTAATCTTAAAGCCTCCTTTTTTTGAATTAATCTTGATCCTATGGCTATAATATTAGCATTATTGTGCTGTCTACACAATCTAGTAGATCTTAAATTATAGCATACTGCCGCACGTATTCCTTTAATCTTGTTAGCACTAATGGACATTCCAGTCCCTGAACCACAAACAAGTATACCAACTTCGCTTTTTTTTGATTTCACTCTATTAGAGACTTTTTTTGCGTAATCTGGGTAATCAACTGAGTTTTCATCATTAGGCCCCAAATCAATTATAGACACATTTTTTTTGATTAAAAAATCTTTGATAAATTCCTTTAATTTGTACCCGGCATGATCGGATCCTATGCAAATTTTTTTAAAAATTAATTTCAATTTTTTTTAAAAGGATTTTCTAAAACACATGCTACAAGGTGAATTCTAGATTGTTCACCACCATTAAAAAAATTATGGTATTTTGTATTATTTGTAATAGTAACATGTCCATTAGCAGGTAAATGTTTTGCAGTATTTTCTATTACCATTGAACATCCTAAATTTGTTATTATCGGGATATGTAATCTTGGCTCTGGATCTTTATGCCAACTTAAAGTTGATCTTGGTTCTTTTAATAACAATCGAACTCTTCCTAATTTGAATTTACTTTTTAATATTTTGTAAACTTCATTAAAATAAGTATTTTCAAATTCGGGCAAAATTTGAGTGTATTTTGATTCATCTATTGGTACGTCCCTAACAACTTCTTTCCCTTTCTCATCAGGTATTGTCCAATATATTCCTCGAATATTGTTTCCTTTGATCGACTCTTTATCATTAGGAATTTGATTAAGAGGTATAGCTCCAAAATTTGTTACTCCATCTGGAGAAATAAACCCCTTTTTTTTAAGGATTATATCCAGATCAGATCTTAATTTGATTATATCAAATTTTAAATTAGGTACTTGATAAAAATCTTCAAAAGTAGGGTGTGCCATAAATATCTTTTATAATTACTTTAAGAGTATTTATAATATATCATTTGTCGCATCAAACAAAATTTAATAGTTTAAATTAATGAAGATTTTAGGAAAATTCCCAAATACAAGATTGCGAAGAGTTCGCAACTCCCCATCAATAAGAAAATTGATCTCAGAAAATCAGCTAAGTGTAAACGATCTAATACTGCCAATTTTTATAATAGATGGAAAAAATAAAATTGAGAAAATAAAATCTATGCCAGGAATAAATAGATACACTGTTGATAAATTAAGCACAATTTTAACAAAAGTAAAAAATTTAAAAATACCAATGGTAGCTTTGTTTCCACAAATTTCGGATAAAAAAAAAGATAAGTATGGTTCAGAAGCTCTTAACGAAAACAATCTTGTCTGTAAGTCTATAAGGTATATTAAAAAAAGATTTCCTAAAATCAGTATAATGTGTGATGTGGCCTTAGATCCTTACACATCACATGGACATGATGGAATATTAATTAATAACAAAATAGATAACGATGAGACAATAAAAATTCTTGTAAAACAATCTTTGTTGCAAGCTCAATCAGGATGTGATGTGATTTCTCCATCTGATATGATGGACGGAAGAATAGGAATTATTCGAAAATCTCTTGATAAAAATAATTTTAAAGATGTACTAATATTATCTTATTCAGCAAAATATGCATCTAACTTTTATGGTCCTTTTAGAGATGCAATAGGTTCTGCAAAAAATTTGAAATTTGATAAAAAAACCTATCAAATGGATTTTAGAAATTCAGATGAAGCTTTTAGAGAAATAGGATTAGATATTAAAGAAGGTGCAGATATTGTTATGGTGAAACCAGGTATGCCCTATCTTGATATAATTAAAAGTATCAAACAAGAATTTAAGATTCCTGTGTTTGCTTACCAAGTTTCAGGGGAATATAGCTTGATACAAAATGGTATTGAAAAAAATTTGGTAAAAAAAGATATTATTATTGAAAGCCTAATGGCGTTTAAAAGAGCAGGAGCTTCAGCAATAATAACTTATTTTGCAATAGAGGCTGCCTATAAAATTAAAAAGATTAATTAAAATAATTTTCTAAGATTATTCTAGATTTAGGCATTTTTAAATTATTTGGTATTAAAAATTTATTTAAAAAAATATTTCTTGTGAATATTAACGATTTTTTAACTAAAAATTTATCAAACTTTTCAGGAATTTTTTGTAAAATTAAGTACCCTGGAACTTCATAATTATAGCCATCGATTTTGATTTTTTCAAAACCGGTTAATTTAACATCTTTATTATAAAAAGTTTTAAGATTTGTATCAAAACCTAATTCTTTAATTAAATTTATTTCAAATAAGATGTATAATAAAATCCAATTATCTAAATTAAAAGATGAAATAAGTTTTTCAAAAGAATTATAGATTTTCTGATTAGGTTGTGATTCTGGCAACAATAAATCTAATACAGAACATAAAGTTATTAATGCTGATGTTCTTTCTTTATCATGAAAATAATTAGGCGCTACAGCTTTAATTAATTCTGTCTTAAAATAACCAATTTTATTTTCATTTTTTGAATTAAAAATAACAAATAATTTATTTGAAATTTGTAAAAAATTTTTAATTTTTCTTGAATTCCCGCCATATACTATTCCGCCGATTTTCCCTTTATCCTTGGTAAAAATATTAATTATACTCGCATTTTCACGAAACTTTCTTTTCAGTAAAAGATAGCCTTCATCTTCCCAGTTCATAAGATATCTAAATGACGTAGTAATTTACTAGCAGCATTTTGCTGAGCATTTTTTTTGGAACTACCGGTACCAATTATTTTTTTTGAATTTTTTATTTGTACATCAGTTTTAAAGATAGGATTATGTTGAGGTCCTGTTCTTTTATAAAATGTATAGGTAGGAAGTTCTTTATATTTTTTTAAACTATATTCTTGTAATTTTGTTTTTGAGTCTATTAAAGTTTTTTCAGACTTATTTAAATAATTTTTCCAAAATTTAAAAATAAAAATTTCTGCAAATTTAAAACCTCCATCAATAAATATAGCTGCAATTAAAGCTTCTAAACAATCACTACTAATCTTTTCTGTAGATCTACTCAAAGATTTTTGAGAGTCAGCAAGAAACATGTATTCACTTATATTTATATTTTTTGAAATTTTAGAACATGTTTTTTTATTTACAAGATTGGCAAATCTTTTGTCAATTATACCTTCTTTTTCTTTTGGAAAAGTATCTATTAGCTTTTTAGCTATTACCAACCCTAGAACTCTATCTCCTAAAAATTCTAGTTTTTCATTATTTTTTATATTATCAAAACTTTTATGGGTAAGAGATTGTTTTAATAGGTTAGGATCTTTAAATTTATAGCCAATAATGTTTTCTAGTTTTTTTAGATTTTTTATCATTTTATTTTTTTAAAAATTCTATCTGATCTAAACGAATTATTTAAATTCCAAAATTTTAACAAACTTCCTTTAATAGTATCATTGGAGAAAAAAATTATTTTAGCTTTACCGACTAAATTTAATGAGCTAACATAACCTACTTCATCTAAATATCTGCTATCTTTTGAACAATCTCTGTTATCCCCTAACAAAAAAAAATGATCTTTTGGAACGTTAAATTGTTTTGAATTTTGTAAAGTTCCAATTTTATTATAAACTGCTATGTATTTTGATCCATTAGGAAGTGTCTCCTCATAAGCATCCACATCAAAGGTAAATTTTCCACATCTAATAGTATTTGACTCATTTAGTTTTTTTCTAAGAATTTTTTTATCATTAATAAATATTATTCCATCTTTAAATTGAACTGTATCACCAGGCAAACCAATAATTCTTTTTATATAGTCAGTCCTATTATCTAAAGGTGTTTTAAAAACTACTAGATCTCCCTGGTTAGGAATTTTATTAAACAATCTTTTATTTGACAGATTGGGACTAAAAGGAAAAGAGTGTTTACTAAAACCATAGTTATATTTTGTGACAAAAATACGATCTCCTATTAACAGTGTAGGCTCCATTGATGATGAAGGTATATAAAAAGGTTGTATGACTAAAGATCTTATTATTAAAGCTATTAATAAAGCCCAAAAAAGTGTCTTGACGTTATCTATAATAGCAATCATGATTTTTTTTCTTGTCATAAAGAAATAACAACCGTAGCTAAAGCAAAAGGCTTATCATCAGATAAAGATAAAAACATTCCAAATTTTTTTGTTTTAAGTTTTTTTTCAGTAATCATTTTTGTTTTACCTTCAAGTTTAATCGTTGGTTTTCCTGTACTAACGTTATTTACGTAAATTTCTCTAAAATTTATACCTTTTGAAATACCTGTTCCAAGAGCTTTGGAAAAAGCTTCTTTCGCAGCAAATCTCTTAGCATAGCAATTTGAAATATTTTTTTGTTTATTGCATTTATTAATCTCACTTTTGTGAAAAATTCTATAAATAAATTTTTTATTTTTGATAAGTTTTTTGATTCTATTGATATTGGTTATATCAGTACCAATTCCGTAAATTTTCATTATTTTATAATTTTTCTAAATTGTTTTATACAGTTAGGGAGTCCAATAAAAATTGACTCACCAACTAAAAAATGTCCAATATTAAATTCTTTGATGCCCTTTATGTTTGAAATTATTTTTGCTGACTCATACGTCAAACCATGCCCTGCATGAACCTCTATATTTAAGTTATTTGCAAATTTTACGGCTTTTTTGATACGTAATAACTCTTTTTTATAATTTCTTTTTTTATTAATTAAATTACATATTTTTCCAGTATGAAATTCAATACAATCAACATTTAAATTCTTAGCATGTTTTATATCTTTTAAATTAGGTTCAATAAACAAACTAACTCTTGATTTATTTTTTTTAAGTTTAGTAATTACTTTTTTTAAAAAGGTTTTTTTGTAATCTAAATTTAAGCCACCTTCTGTCGTTATTTCTTTTCGTTTTTCAGGAACAATACAAATAAATCTTGGTTTGTGCCTTAATGCAATTTTAAGCATTTCTTCAGTAGCTGCAATTTCTAAATTTAATGGAATTCTAAGTTTTGAAATAATTTTTTTTAAATCTAAGTCATTGATATGTCTTCTGTCTTCTCGTAAATGAATGGTTACAGAGTCTGCCCCACTCTTTTGGGCCAATATTGATGCACGTAATGGACTTGGATAATTTTCTCCACGAGCATTTCTAACAGTAGCAACGTGATCTATATTTACACCCAATTTAATTTTTTTCATTAAAGATTTCTACTGCCCGGTTTTACAGCTGTTATTAAAGAAAGATCTTTTGGAAGATTATCTTTTTTATATGTTTGTATAATTAATTCAACTTGAGATATGATTTTTTGATTTATTAAGGATTTACCATTAGATCTGTCTATAATGCAAGCATAACCAACGATCTTTGCACCAACCACTTGTGCTAATTTTGAGCATTCTAAACTTGATTTACCAGTAGTAATTACGTCCTCTATAATCAATACTTTATTATTTTTTACAATCTTAAAATCTCTCCTTAAAAGAAACTTTCCATTCACTCTTTCAGAAAAAATTGTTCTTTTATTTAATATCTTCCCTATTTCATAACCAATAATTATTCCTCCCATAGCAGGAGATAAAATTAAATCAAAGTCATTAAAAGAATTTTTTATTTTTTCAGCTAAAGAGTGACATATCTTTGAAGCTTGGGTGGGATTACTTAAAAGTTGAGCACATTGAATGTATTTCGGGCTGTGCAAACCAGATGATAGAATAAAATGACCATCGATTAACGCTTTAGTTTCTTTTAAAATTTTCAAAGATTCTTCGTATGAAAGCATTTTTTTTCTTTTTGTGACGAATTATTTTAAAATTATAATTATTTTGTTTTATTTCACTTATCAAGTTTGTGAAGTTTTTCAAATCTTTAATTTGTAAATCAAAAGAAAATTGTAAATAATCTTTTTTTTTATCAACCATTTCTACATTTAAAATGTTACCCTTATTCATACCTATAATCGAGCTTATATTGCCAAGAACGCCTGGCTTGTGAGGTAAATCAACCACTATTGTGCTGGTATAACTTTTTTCTTTTTTAGTTTGGATATTTTCAAGAGATTTATCTTGCCAATATCTTCTAATGGAAGCTCTAGCCTTACCAGTTTTTGAAGATGATAGCCAGTGTAAGGAAGGAGAAGCATTCTTTGAAGTTAAAATTTCTATCATGTCTCCATTATATATCTTGTTTTGTAGGGATGACTCACTTCCATTTATATTACATGAAATCGCACTATCACCAATTTTTGTGTGCACTGCATAAGCAAAATCTATTGGTGTTGCATCTTTTGGTAATTTTATAACTGCTCCTTTTGGTGTAAAACAAAAAACATTTTCTTGAAACATTTGAAGTTTTGTAAATTCATAATAGTGTTCGGGGCTGTTGCCAGTTTCTATAATTTCTACTAAATCTCTTAACCAATCATATTCTTTCCAAGAAAGTTCTGAAAATTTTTCTGAAGATTTGTACTTCCAATGTGAAGCTATACCTCTTTCTGCAAACTCATGCATTTCTTTTGTTCTTATTTGAATTTCAATTCTATTTTTTTTTGGTCCTATTACTGAAGTATGTATTGATTTATATTTATTAATTTTTGGTGTTGAAATATAATCCTTAAATTTCCCTGGTATAGCTGAAAACTTGCTATGAAATACTCCCAACGTTTTATAACATTCATCGATATCTTTTACTAGAATTCTAAAACCAATTATGTCCGTTAGTTGTTCTAAGGATACTTTTTTATTTTGTATTTTCCTCCAAATCGAGAATGGAGTTTTTTCTCTTCCAGTGATAAAGGCATTTATTCCATTTTTTTTTAATAGATCAATTAATTCAGCTGATATTACCTTAAAAGTGTCCTCTCTATTATTCTTAATAAAATTTAATCTTTGTAATATTAATTCTCTCGCTGGTTTGTTTAAGACAGAAAAAGACAAGTCTTCTAATTCATCCCTAATTCTATTCATCCCCATTCGATCTGCTAATGGAGCATATATTTCCATTGTTTCTTTGGCATTTCTAGAAATTTTAGATTTGTCACTTACAAATTGAATGGTTCTCATATTATGAAGTCTATCAGCTAATTTTACTAATAAAACTCTAATATCTTTAGATGTTGCTAATATTAATTTTCTAAAATTTTCTGCTTTAGAATTGTTCGAAGCCTTATCTTCAAGAGCAGAAATTTTAGTTACACCTTCTACTAAATTAGCTACTTCTTCACCAAATTCTTTTTTAACAGTTTCATAAGTTACATTTGTATCTTCTATTGTATCGTGCAGTAAACCTGTTGTTATAGTTGCGCTATCAAGTTTTAAGTCTGTCAAAATGTTAGCTACGGCCACTGGATGGATTATATAAGGCACTCCCTCTTCCCTTTTTTGGTTTTGATGTGCCTCCAAAGCAAAATTAAAAGCTTTATTAAGAGTTTTAGAATTTAAGAATTTATTATATGACTTTATTTTATCAATTAGCTCATTATTATTTATCATATTCAAATAATAACACTTTTGTTCAATCTTGTAATCTCAATCCTTGAATTTTGGCTCAAATCATTAATTAAAAAGTCTATATTTTTCTTAGTTATTGGATGCATCCAATTTGGATCAATTTCTTTAATTGGATAAAGTACAAAATTACGCGTGTGAGCTTTTGGATGAGGTAGTGTGTAATGTCCAGTATTTATCAATATTTTATTAAAGTCAATTATATCAATATCACAGACTCTTGGATCATTTTTTTTAGTTCTAATTCTTCCAATTTTTTTTTCAATTAAATGGATTTGTTTAAATAAAGTAGAATAATCATGCTTGTACTCAGCTTTTATTCCTATATTAATAAATTTAGGAAAATTTTTGTTAGGATAGGATGGAGTTTCATAAAAATGAGAAATTTTTATTATCTTAATATATAATTTAAGTAATGATACAGCTATAGAAATATTTTCAAATTTTGTTCCATGAATAGAGTTAAGATTAGATCCTATGTTTAAATGTATCATCTATTATTCTTACTTAATAATCTTGCTTTTTCACGGTTCCAATCTCTGGTCTTTTTTACCTGTCTCTTATCATACAGTTTTTTTCCTTTAGCCACTGCTATTTGAACTTTGACTTTTCCTTTATTAAAATACAATTTTGTTGGTATTATAGTTAGGCCATCCTGATTTATTCTTCCTATAAGTTTGTTAATTTCTCTTTTTTTTAAAAGTAATTTTCTTTCTCCTTTTGGGTCATGATTATTGTATGAAGATTGTCTATATAGAGGGATATGAGAATTTATTAAAAATAATTCTCCGTGTTTGTCTAAAGCATAAGAGTCAGATATATTTCCTTTGCCTTCTCTTAGTGATTTAACCTCAGATCCTTTCAATGAAATACCTGCCTCTAATTCTTCTAAAAAGAAATAATTAAAGCTTGCCTTTCTATTTAAACAAATAATTTTTTGACCAGAAATTATTTTTTTTTTCATTAAAGTAATTTCGCTACTTTAAGAGCGGTAGATATTTTTTTTTTCGTATCTTCTTTTACTTGAACTAAAGGCAATCTTACGTCAGGGTCGCACATTCCTAATAACGATGCGGCGTACTTTACAGGGGAAGGATTGCTTTCAATAAACATAGCTGAGTGCAATGGTTGTAAAATTTTATCAAAATTATCAGAGTCTTTAAAATTGTCGGCACAAGATTTTTGAAAATCTGCACACAGTTTTGCTGCAATATTAGCTGTCACACTTATGGAACCTACACCACCTCTTTTGTTAAATTCTAATGCGTTATCATCATTACCAGTAAGCTGAATAAATTCATTTCCCATTAATTTTAATTGTTGATCAACTCTATTTAAATCTCCAGTCGCATCTTTTACACCTACAATATTTTTTAGTTCAAAAAGTTTGGCCATTGTTTCAACGGACATATCAATTACAGAACGAGAGGGAATATTGTAAATAATTATAGGAATACCAACATTGTCATTTATTTTTTTATAATGCTGGTATAAACCCTCTTGAGTTGGTTTATTGTAATAAGGTGTCACTATAAGTAATGCATCTGATCCTTTTTTTTCTGCAAATTTTGATAAATCTATAGCTTCATCGGTAGAGTTAGATCCAGTTCCTGAAATTACTGGTATTTTGCCCTTACATTCACTTACAGCAATCTCAATAATTTTTTTGTGTTCACTATGAGATAAAGTTGGAGATTCTCCAGTTGTCCCACCAGGAACAACTCCATTCGTACCGTTTTTTAAGTGATAATTTATTAACTTTCTATAATTATCTTCATCAAGATCATTATCTTTGAATGGGGTTATTAACGCAACAATTGATCCTTTAAGCATAAAACAATATAAGGTAGATAATCTTAAACTTATGCTTAATAAATTAATTAGTCTAGTATTTTTATTATTATTTTTGAATATTAATATAGCCTATTCAGAAGACAACTTTCTTCTTCCTCTTAAAAAACCATCTATTTTTAAAAAATCCGAAGAACAAATTAAAGAGTCTGTGAGGAATGATTTGCCTGCTCCAAAACCTTCTTTACAAAAGAAAAAACCTGAAAGCACAAAAAAAATCGAAAAAAAGGAGTCTAGCTCTGAGATTAAGAATGAGGCTACAAAAAAAATAACAACTACATCATTCGTTTTACCTAAAAAAAAACCAATTACTTATAAAGTTTCATCCAGTGAAGCTGAAACATCAAAAATTTTAAATAAGAAAGATTTTGATAAAGCAAAAGAAGTAATTAAATTTATAAAATCAAAAAAGTGGAATAGTGCTCTTAAAGTAACTGAAAAAATAAAAGACAAGGAATTTAGAAATTTAATCACATGGATGTACTTAAAAACAACTAGAAATGGAGCCTCATTTAATGAGTACAAAAAATTCATAGAACAAAATAGTGACTATCCACGTATTAATAGAATTAGATATTTAGCGGAAGAAAAAATTTATTTGAGAAATAATTCTCCTACATCAATTATAAACTGGTTTGAAAAATATCCTCCTTTAGGTGGTCTGGGAAAAATAAAGTTAGCTGAGGCTTACTTAGAACAAGGAAAACTTAATCAAGTTGAAAAACTTGTAAAAGAAGGTTGGATTACTGCTAATATTAGAAAAAATGATTTAGGATATTACAGAGCTAAATTTAAAAAATTTATTAACTCTGATGATCATATTAAAAGAGCTGATTATTTAGCTTGGGAAAAAAAATATTGGGATTTAAAAAGAATGCTAAAGTATTTGCCAAAAGATCAAAGGGCTCTATACAACGCTAGACAAATATTAATGAGCAATTCATATGGTGTTGATACTGCTATTTCTAAAGTTCCTCAATATTTAATTAAAGATCCTGGATTAGAATTCGATAGATTAAGGTGGAGAAATAGAAGAGGGAGATTGGAGTCTTCATTAGAAATTTTATACCAAAACTCTAATAAAACCGAAACACAAATGGTAAGGCCTGATAAATGGTGGGAACAAAGAGAAAGTGTAACAAGAAGTTTAATTTATAAAAAAAGATACAAAACCGCTTACAAAATTGCTAGCGAACACTCTTTATCATCAGGTCCCTCTTTTGCAGAAGCAGAGTGGTTATCTGGATGGATTGCAATTACTTTTTTAAAATCTCCTGAATACGCAATTAATCATTTTAAAAATTTTTATAACAATGTTGGTTATCCAATTAGTTTAGCGAGAGGAGCGTATTGGTTAGGAGTATCTTACGAAGAGCTTGGTGAAATAGAAACAGCCAATAAATTTTTCTCTGAGTCTGCAAAATACCCGATGACTTATTACGGTCAATTATCTTTTAATAAAATAAACCCAGGGGGGAACTTTGAGTTAAAAGACCAAAGTAGTTATGATAAAGAATTTGAGAAAGAATTTAAAAAAAATAAGCTAATCAGACATGTTGTTCTTTTAACTGAATTAGATGCAAGTCAATATGCAAAGGATATATTAAAACACTTAGCAGAACTTAATATAGAAAAAGGAAGTGAAGTATTAGCTGCAGAACTCTCTACTTCAGTAGAAAGATATGATTTTGCTATTCAAATTTCCAAAAAAGCCTCATACGAAAAAAGATTTTATAACAAATATAATTATCCTGTTATAGCCACTCCAAAAATTGTGAATAATAAAACAATGCCAAAACAAGAAATAATTTTAGCTATTATAAGACAAGAAAGTGAATTTGATAGAAAAGCAAATAGTTGGGCTGGTGCAAGAGGAATGATGCAATTGATGAAGTATACGGCAAAAATTGTAGCTAAACAAGCTAAGCTACCTTACAGTATAAGTAGGTTAACCCAAGATCCTGAATATAATATTAAATTAGGGTCCTATTATTTTAATGGTCTATTAGAAGATTATAACGGTGTTTTTCCTTTTGCCATAGCTGCTTACAATGCTGGTCCAAACAGAGTTAAAACGTGGAGAAGGGTTAATGGAGACCCTTCAAAAGGTCAAATCTCTTACATTAATTGGATAGAACAAATAAGATTTGAGGAAACTCGTAATTATGTACAAAGAGTACTTGAAAATATTAATGTCTATAAATACATTTTACGTAAGGAGCCTGTTCAAATAGATAGTTATTTCAATTAATTGGCGGAAGAGGAGAGATTCGAACTCTCGGTACGATGTTACTCGTACGGTTAGTTAGCAACCAACTGGTTTAAACCACTCACCCACTCTTCCTCATAGTCAATTTTATTTAGTACTAATTAATTAATAACTACTTTATAAATCAATCCAAAAA
>MDTA01185053.1_pt1 | contig 12465 bp, 9 predicted proteins | sample 811151 | NCBI WGS metagenome assembly MDTA01 (sample SAMN05326648, study PRJNA326480) | marine metagenome | isolation source: seawater | place: Indian Ocean: South | collected 2010
CCAAGCTTCTGTGCATACGAAACGCTCATCGCCATTGTAACCGCTAAATGAAGGAAAGGTGACGCCGCCTTCACCTGCTGCCGGCACACGGTCGGGTGCGATCTGTGCGAAACAACCAAGAAGCAAATCGAGAGACCGCCAACCAACGATCGCGCGGGCGGCGCAGGCAGCTGGAGGGGACGGGTTAACGATTGTAGCCTCCGGTACAACTATATTTAGGGGCCTTATAAAACCCTCGAAATTAGGAATTTCCTCTTCGGCGATGCATTTCACAATCAGGTGGCAAGCGGATTTTACAAATGGTACCGGGCAGTTGATTGCCGCGTCGACTTGTGGCGAAGACCCGGTCCAGTCTAACGTCATTTCGTCCCCACTAATTGTGATGGTAACTTTCAGGGGGATCGGAATCGGGTGTTCGCCCATTCCGTCAATGTAGTCGGTAAAGGTCCACATGCCATCTGGTAACGCCATGATTTCGGCGCGCATTACCCTATCGGCGTGATTGTGAAGTTCTTCAATGATCCGTTGGTATGCGCTACTGCCATATCTTTTAATTAACTTGCTTATAGCGGCATCAGCGGTCCGGCAGGCAGCAACCTGGGCGCGCATGTCGCCGGCCAACTTATCGGGAATTCGAGTGTTCTTTTCCATTATTTTAAAGAAGGTCTCGTTCGGTTCGCCATTTTGATACAACCGGATGGGCGGGATACGCAGGCCCTCTTGGAAAATTTCGCTGGCATAGACTGCGGCTGAGCCTGGCGCAATTCCGCCCATGTCAATCTGGTGAACTAAAGATGCGGCAAAGCCCTCCAGATGTCCTTCGACAAACACCGGTTTTACTATATAGACGTCAGGCAGGTGCTGGCCGCCACCGGCATACGGATCATTCCAGATAAAAATATCACCTGGGTGCATATCGTCGCCGTAAATATCGATTAGTGATTTCATTGCATCCGGAAACGAGCCCAAATGCAGCGCCATGGTCATTCCGTGGGCAATAATGCGCCCATGCCGGTCGCAGACACCAGTCGAATAGTCCATGGAGTCGCGCACGATAGTTGAGTAGGCGGTTCGCATAATTACTAACGCCATTTCGTCTGCGATAGCTCCTAGAGCATTCTGCACAACCTCCATTGTGATTGGATCTACATCTGAAGTAGATTTATTCATTGGGGGTCTGCTCGGGTAAGCAAGATGTTATTCTGTAAATCTAGGGTCGCGGTCCAGTGTGGCGGCACTATGCAAGTTGAGTCGTATTCTTCAATGATTACGGGGCCGGGAACGACTGCGGTGACATCGGATCGTTCGATAACCGGCGTGTCTATCTCACCGTGTGCTGGCCCGAAAAATACTTTACGTGGCTGAATGTCGCGGGTGCCGCCACCAGAGGTCGACGATTTGCGTTGTGGTTTGTCTTTAAAGACCCGAGCGATTAGACGGAGCGTCACGCACTCAACCGTTTCCGCTTCTGCCTGGTGACCGTATGTGCGTTCGTGTTCTGCACCGAATGCACCCGACAATGCAGCAAAGTTTGGGCTATTATCTTTTTCATTGCATACGATAGTAAGTTCATGCGCTTGTCCACTATACCGGAGATCGGCATAACGGGTAATCGTATATTCAGTCGGTTGGTAACCTTCACCATTCATCAATAATTGGAGATCTTTCTCAAGAGACAGGAAGGCCTTTTCCATGTCCGCGGGAAGCACGTCGGTAAATCGTCTGAGCCACGCTCGGCTAATTTCATGCTCCACATCCGACAACAAAAGCCCCAGGGCACTGAACACTCCAGGTGCAGGTGGTATAACGATCTGGGTCATGTCTAAAAGATTGGCGATTTCCGCCGCCACAACCGGTCCATTACCGCCAAATGCAAGTAACGTGAAGTCGCGTGGATCGCGACCGCGATATGTTGACACCGCTTTTACGGCTCGCACCATGGTGCCGCAGGAGACCTGGAATATCCCCCAAGCGGTATTAAGTAAGTCGCGTCTGATGCTCCTGCAAATTCGTGTCTCTAATACATCTTGTGCCCTTGTCATATCGAGTTTCAAATCACCACCAACCAAATGACTGGGGTTTAAAAACCCGAGGGTCAGTATGGCGTCTGTGAAAGTTGGATCTTGGCCACCGCGACTGTAGCAAACAGGGCCAGGTAGGGCGCCCGCGCTTTCTGGACCGACTTTGATGAGACCGCCTCGATCTACCGAGACTATACTGCCGCCACCGGCCCCAATCTCGGAGATGTCGATAACTGGTAATTTCAATGCATAGCCACCCCCCATTACCAACTTGCTCGAGAGGTTAATACCCGCTCCCACTTCGTAATCACCTGTACGGGCTATTTGGCCGTGTTCTATCATTGATGCCTTCGCGGTCGTGCCGCCCATGTCCAGCGTAATAATATTATCCGTCGTCTCGAGGTGTGTGGCCGCGATGACGCCAGCCGCCGGACCGGATTCAACGATATAGGCCGGTTTTTGTGATGCCGCCGAAATGGACATCACCCCGCCGTCCGATTTCATGATTTGTATTGGTGCATCGACGCCAAGTTTTTTGAGGTTCCGTTGTAATGAAGCAAAGTACTCACACAAGATGGGGCCGAGGTACGCGTTGATAACCGTTGTCGAAGTACGTTCGTATTCCCGAATTTCTGGGAGTATATCGCTGGAACAGGTAATGAAAACATCTGGTCCTAAGATACTGCGGACGATTTCTGCCGTTCTATGTTCGTGAATTGGGTTGGCATAGGCATGCAGATAAGCAATCGCGATGGCAGCGACTTTCTCACCTGCAAGCCGGTGACAGGCAGCAACCACTGTATCCTCATCGAGTGCCTTGCGTACTTCGCCGCGCGGACCAATTTTTTCCCTAACTTCCAGACGCAGTCGTCTTGGCACCAGAGGCGCGGGTTTGGTCCAGTTTAAGGAATACATTTCCGGAATGCGTAACCTGCGTAGTTCTAGAACATCGCGGAAACCCTCTGTCGTAATAAGTCCTGTGGCGGCACCCTTTGCTTCGAGTATTGCGTTGGTGGCGACGGTAGTCCCATGGGCTATAACTTCTACGTCTTCAGGATTTGCACCCAGATGCGTAAGCGCTTTAGTGAGCCCGTTTGCAATTCCTTGTCCAAAGTCATCCGGGGTGGTCAGCAGTTTTTCCGCGTGGACTGATCCATCACTCCCCATTAAGACGAGGTCGGTGAACGTTCCGCCAATATCAATCCCAGCGCGGTAAATCATCTTGTTTTTGCTTTAATACTGGCTTTAAAAACGTAATTTGACACTGGATTGGTCATGGTATCGTTGCCCCTAACTGGCGCAAACGAATGAAACTCAGCTTCTAATGAGGCAGTAGCTGTTTTGATTACGCTTATTCCAACTGTGCTATTCATTTACATGCAGGTCTCAATATCAAGAATGATTCTTCCTCGGCTATTATGGCCCCTTTCCAGCATAGTATGTGCTTTCGTCGCCTCTTCTAGGGGAAGTCGGCATGATACTTGTGGTCTCAATATACCCTCTGAAACGCGCTCTGCGAGACTCTTGAGTGTCTCTCGTCGGTCGTGGACGATTGCTTGCAGACAGGTAACACCGTAATGAGTACTAACATCTTCGAACGGTCTGGCGATCAGCCAAACTAGCGTGCCTCCGGATCGTAATACTTTGCATGATTTTTCATGTGCGTCTCCCCCTATCAGATCGAATACAACGTCCTGTTCAAAAACCATTTCCTCAAAATTTTCTTGGTCGTAGGCAATTACGTGATGCGCACCCAGCGAACGGACGTAATCTGCATTTGTCGCGCTGCAGGTGGTGGTTACATTGCATCCGGCAGCGCGTGCGATCTGGATAGCTAATCCCCCAATTGCACCAGCACCGGCGTGAATGAGCACATTTTGCCCGTTTGTAACTCCAGCCGTTTCTACGAGGCCAATCCAGGCGCAGACGCCAGCATGCATCATGGCCGCAGCTTCAGCAAAATTTATATTTTTCGGTTTTGGAATTGTCATCTCTTGGGGACGTGTGACTAACTCGGCATAGCTGCCGAGTTCGGCGTGATCGGTGAGGAAACAGATTTCATCACCAACTTTCGCCCAATCGCATTTGGAGCCAGTCTCAATTACAGTACCGGATCCGTCACGACCCGGAATCGTCGGGAGTTCTATAGGAAACATTTCTTGTAATTGGCCTGATCGAACTTTCCAGTCGCCGGGAATAACGCTCGCACAATGGACAGCGATAAGAGCCTCACTGGCGGCGGGAACAGGATCGTCTAAATCTAAATATTCAAGAACGTCGGGGCCGCCATACGCGCTGTAACGGATCGCTTTCACCAGTCATCCTTTCTAATCAATGCACTGCTTGCGGCCCGCAAATGCAGCCTTATTACCCCCGCTAGAATTAAAGCCGTGGCCAAAACCCGCATAGTGACCCAAAGACATTTGAATAGACTTAGCTTCTTTAATGTTTGACGCCTCGTCCACTACCACTGAGTAAAAGAAAACGAAAGTTCTTTATCCGTAGGTCACGATGATAAAAAAAACTAGCGTCCAATTGAGTCCGTTATCTTGACAGTTGGGCGACAAGCCTCAAGAGGCTCTCGTCACTGCCTTGGGGGCCTAAAATAGAAATCCCTATCGGTCCTGCTTCGGTGGCAAGCGGCAGGGTGATCTGTGGACACCCGGTCAGACCTGCGGCGCTAGTTAGTCCCATTACTCGCGACCGGAAATCTTCGACTTCAGCAGCGCTGGCAGTTCTTTTCGGGCTGACTGGTGCTGTAGGCATTACTATTAAAGACCTTCCATCATCAAAAAGTTTTGCCATTATCTCGCGCGCAGCATCCCTGACCGGTTGGTGTTCATGTTCTTCATTCTTATTCAATCTTGACGCGTATTCGAAGCGTTCTCTCACGCCTGGGCCGAACTGGGGGTCGTTTTTGGTGACCCACTCAGCGTGGTTAGCCCAGATTTCTAACGCTTGTAGATGCCGGAAGGCGGCGGACCAACGGTCTAGCCCTTCAGGTGCTATTTCGAGTTGTTTGGTTTCAAGGCACAAACCTTCGATCAGTTTCGCGGCGGCGACTTCGCTCACCTCACGCTCCAGGCCTGAGAGACGTGCGAAAGCATCACTGGCAAATATCGCTACGGTTGGTGCTATGGTATTTGATGGGCCTTCAAGTAGCACTTTGCCAATGGTCTCAAAGAGGTTTGCATCTCGCGCAAACCAGCCAACAACATCAAATGACACCGCGAGCGGAGCGACGCCTGTGTCATCAACGCGACCGTGTGTTGGTCGGATACCATAGATCGCTGAAAAGCTGGCAGGGCATCTGACAGAGCCGCCACAGTCTGTGCCCAATGCGAAGTCTGTCAGTTCGCCGGCCACCGCGGAAGCGGACCCAGACGATGATCCGCCAACGGAGCGATCCGGTGCAGCGGGATTAATCGGGGCGCCGTAATGCACGTTATCGCCAGCAAGACTGTAACACATTTCATCGCAGACAGTCTTGCCGGAAAACACGGCGCCTGCCTCTAGGAGGCGTGAGATTGCTATTGCATGTTTGGTTGGCAGAGGGTGTGTTTCTGACCAGAGGGGTTGACCGTTACTTGTGGGGTGACCAGCGATGTCAAAGACGTCTTTTGCAGCAAAAACTTTGCCCAAAAGTGGGCCTGTAATTCCGCCCTCGACCGTAAGCCTCTTGCCCGGCATGAAAGCCCCGTAGTCATTTTCCATGTAATCTGCTTTCAAATCTTTTGACGTTCAACAACCCACCAGGCCGAGATCTTCTTCACTATATTGCGAGGGGACCTGAATAGGATTGCTTCTATATGTTGAAGAGGCGTCTGGCATTATCCTCTAATATCATCTTACGCTCTTCGCTCGTGCATCTAAGATTATCTAAAACTTTCAGAGTTGAACGGATGTTATAAGCGCCTCCCTCGTGATCATAAGGAGCGTCAGTAGCGAAAAGAGAATGATCTGCTCCGAAGAAATCAAATCCTGCCTGGCTGGCAGCCTGCGCTCCGAACATCGCGGTGTCTCCGAAGAAATCTCTCTTAAAATAATCAATCAAAGGTTTCTTAAGTTTACTCGCAAACCCTTCATCATCACCCATCACAGCATTGCGGCTCTCCCATGACGGAGTAAATCTCCCTTCGGCGTGGGGTGCGTATGCACCCCAATGGTGCGCGATAATCCTTAGATTATCGATTTCGTCGAACATGCCAGAACAAACAATCCTGGCCATGGCAGCGCTGGTTTCGTAAGCCCAGCCAAAGCCCCAGAAAATTTCATAAAACGAACGGTCTTCGGTCAGATAATCTGGATGCGTGGCTGGCCGTGTTGGGTGAAGCCAAATTATTTTGCCACGTTGCGCGATCTTGGCGAAAATATCGCGAAATTCCAGTTGGTCGAGTGCCCTGTTATTGACATTGGTGAACAGCTGAAAACCGATTGCGTTATGTTCATCAATTACCCGATCAATCTCAGCGAGGGCGGCTTTTGTGTTGTTCATCGGAAGTGAGGCGATGAACCATGGCATCCGATCGGGATGTTCTCGACAAATCCTTGCCATCCCGTCATTGGCGATCCGTGTCAGCGCCGGGCTATCGTTGGGCCCTGCAATGGCATCCGTTGGAGGTTGCGACATGGAAATAATTTGTTGATAGTCGTCGAACTCATCTAACATCCGAAGTCGAGCATCCATATCAAAAATAGTTTTTAGAGATTTCCACCGCTTGACAGCGGCGTCGGGCATAAGCCCGTCAACGGCCTCGAAAAATTCGATCGGAAATACGTGGTTAAATACGTCAATCTTCATGTCATTCGCCCTGCGTTTTACGATTATCGGTTAGCATGAAACTATAGCAGCTGCATTGAGGAAAAGGGTTAAATATACGTTCGTGCAAATCCTCTGATGCCAAGGGGTTGCGGTGGTTCGTGAATTTCGAGAAAAACCATACATGCACGACCTGAACGCCGCAATTTTGCTCGCTGCCCAGTTGATCTATACGGGCGATGCTGACTTGTTGGAAATCATTGGGCTTTCAATTAGTGTAAGCCTCACGGCCGTGTTGGCATCTTGCGTCATTGGAATGTTGCTAGGTGCGTCCGTCGCAGTTCTGAAGTTTCGGGGTAGGGGCGCGGTTACAATACTGTTAAATTCTCTTATGGGCCTTCCGCCAGTTGTGGTTGGCCTTGGGGTTTACCTGCTTTTATCGCGCGCAGGTCCTCTCGGTGTCTTTGGATTGCTGTACACACCTACAGCAATGATTATAGCTCAGACAATTCTAGTTATGCCAATTGTTGCTGCGCTTACGCGTCAAGTCGTTGAGGATTTTTATGCGGAATACGATGAACAACTCAGGTCATTGGGTGTCAGAGGGCGAAGGCTTGTGACAACGCTGTTATGGGATGCCCGGTATAGCCTCATAACGGTTGCGCTTGCAGGTTTCGGCCGAGCCATAGCCGAGGTAGGTGCAGTAATGATTGTTGGAGGTAATATAGATCATCTAACCCGCGTGATGACGACTGCGATTGCGCTGGAGACGTCCAAGGGAAATCTAGCATTGGCGCTGGCGCTTGGTATTATTTTGGTTGGGGTTTCTCTGCTGGTAAACGGCGCAGTTGCCAGCCTCGGACGCCGTTTCGGAAGGTCGAGATATGATTAAATCAATACTCCCCCTCCGAGCGGTGGAACTGGGTTATATCGCAAATGCGCGTACGCTTCTCAATGGGATTTCGCTTACAATTAATCGAGGCACATTCACAGTGGTTCTCGGACCGAATGGTGCGGGTAAAAGCCTTCTTCTTCGTCTCTTACACGGAATGCTCGAGCCATCGACTGGAACCATCTCCTGGGCTAATGGATCAAGTGCCGACCGAAGACGCCGGCAGGCAATGGTTTTTCAGCGTCCCGTTCACCTGAGAAGGTCAGTCGAGGCGAATATCGTATTCGCGCTTGGCGCTCTTGGAATACCACGTAAAGACAGATCTGGGTTAGTCCAGTTGGCCCTTGAACGTGCTGGTTTGACTGCGGCCCGCAGAGTTCATGCGCGTCTCCTGTCCGTCGGCGAGCAACAGCGTCTCTCGGTAGCCCGCGCGCTTGCAGCTGAGCCAGACATCCTTTTCCTGGATGAGCCAACTGCGAGTCTTGATCCTGTGTCAGTCCATCGGATTGAAACGCTGCTGATTGAGGCGAATGCGAGGGGTACAGCTATTGTTCTTGTAACGCACGATGTCAGTCAGGCGCGGCGTGTGGGACAGAAAATCGTTTTCCTACATGATGGCAGAATAAACGGACAAGGACCCGCGCCTTCTTTTCTCGACAATCCAAATTCTGATGTAGCGCGTGCTTACTTAGCAGGGAAAATTATTGTTTAAACGTGCAACTCTTTGGTTACTGGCCATTGATTTATTCGCCCTTGCTTTGTCGCCGCAACTTTTCGCGAAAAATAAAAATTACATCGTTTTGCAATCTACGACATCGGTGCAAAATTCCGGTCTTCTTGGTCACCTTATACCTATTTTTCATAAAAAAACGGGGGTTGGTGTTCGGGTGGTCGCAGTTGGGACGGGACAGGCGCTTAAAAATGCCCGCAACGGCGATGGTGACGTTCTATTGGTGCACTCACGTGCTGCAGAAAAACGGTTTGTTTCGCTCGGTTTTGGCATCGAAAGGCATGAAGTGATGTACAACGACTATGTTGTGATCGGTCCTAGGCATGATCCAGCGAATATTCGAATGATTGATGATATCGCTCAAGTTTTTTTAAATATTTCATCTAAGCGGGTACCTTTTGTCTCGAGGGGTGATAACAGCGGTACACATATCCGGGAACTTTCGCTCTGGAACATTGCGGGAATTGCGCCTGATGCTGACGGAGCGGCGTGGTACAGGGAAGCTGGAAGCGGCATGGGCGCGACATTAAACATTGCTGTAGGGATGGGCGCGTATGCGCTGACCGACCGGGCAACATGGTTAAGTTTTCAGAATAAGGGAGATTTTGAGGTGTTGGCCCAAGGGGATACCCGGCTATCCAATCCCTACAGCGTTATTTTAATTAATCCAGTCCGCCACCCGCATGTAAACGGGAAAGGTGGTCGAGCTTTTATCAAATGGTTGACTAGCCCTGAGGGACAGGGAGCGATAAACGCTTTCCGATTAAATGGTGAACAGCTTTTTTACTCCGTCTTAAAAAATTAGCGTTCCCTCGTATACACTATTCTTCGGTGGCAGCCTTGCCCCGTTATTCATTTGGTTCGCGGTATCAACTTTCAATGATGTCCCTCAACTTGGTTTTAAGCACTTTGCCGTTGTTGTTTTTCGGCAAAGCATCAATGAAACGATAAACCCGCGGGCGTTTATATCGCGCAATATGTTCGAGACACAGGGTGTTAAGTTCTGTTTCGGTGACCTTTGCACTTTCTTTGGCGACGATGAAGGCTACTACCTCTTCGCCCCATTCAGGGTGTTTGCGCCCGATAACTGAACATTCAACGACATCCTCATGGTGGAGCAGTACCTCCTCTATCTCGCGCGGGTATATATTTGAGCCACCAGAAATGATCATATCTTTTGATCGATCTTTTAACGTTAAAAATCCGCTCTCATCTATGGCGCCCATGTCGCCGGTGTGCAGCCAGCCACCGCGCAGGGTTTGTTCAGAGGCGTTGGCATTGTTCCAATAGCCTCTCATCACGACTGGACCTCGCACGAGTACTTCGCCGATTTCGCCTATTGGAACGTCGTTGTCTTTTGCATCTGCCACGCGCACCTCGACCCCGTGTTGGGCCAACCCCACGGATGCAAGGCGTTTATAATAGCTGGAAGTCATTGAGCCCGAATGCAGCCCGCGTGATAGTGCTGTTATTGACATAGGTGCTTCTCCCTGCCCATAAATTTGAACCAGTTTAGGGCCCAGTAGCTTGAGGGCTTTCACACAATCCTCGGTGTACATTGGTGCGCCACCGTAAACGATAGTTTTCAAGTTGGTAGTATCCGCGGTCTCCATATCAGGCGCGTTAATAAGTCGTGTAACCATCGTCGGCGCCATGAATAACATCGCACCCTCCCAATGTTTGAGAAGATTGAACACCTCTCCTGGGTTGAAGCCCCCGGAAACCGGAATTACTTGGCAGGCACCGCGTTTTACATGCGGTAATAGATATAATCCTGATCCGTGACTGTATGGGGCGGCGTGAATAATGCAATCGCTATGTCCGATTTCGTCGACACTAGCGAAATACGCAGCGTTCATCGCTCGCAGGTTCGCATGTGTAAGCATCGCACCCTTTGGGCGCCCTGTAGTGCCAGAAGTGTAAAAGAGCCACGCCAAGTCATCCGCCTCAACCTCTGCTTGATCAATGGTATTATGAGCCATCATTTCTCTATAACGGCTAGAACCCGCTGTGATCACTTCTCCAAGATGTGATATGTCGCCGGAAATCTCCTCTATACCTTGGGCGATGTCATCCGATACAAAACAGACCTTCGCACCCGAGTGCGAAAGGATGTAAGAAAATTCTCGTGGGTGTAATCGGAAGTTTATTGGGACGATGGAGAGCCCGGCATGCCATGCCGCAAAGATGATTTCGGAATATTCCGGGCAGTTTTTCATTGCAATCGCAACGCGATCACCAGCCTCAATGCCTGGTAGTGAGAGTAGCGCGCCTGCCAGGCGGGAGGAACAATCCGAATGGTCGGAATAAGTCGCTAATACCTCCGTTCCGATAGCGAGCGCCGGCGCATCGGGGTAACGACTAGCCGAGGTATGAAGCAAATTTGCAAGGTTCATAAATCTTTATCTACCATTACTTTCAGGTCATCGGGAAAGGGTAGAAGAACCCTCGTCCATTTAAGGCACATAATTTGGATCGAAAACTATTTCCATGTCTTTCGAAATAAAATAGTCACCCGACGGCTGCTGGTTTGACGCCTTCACTGCTTCGGGTCTGGCAGACCAAAGGTATATTGGGGTTCCCTGTTGCTTTATAGATTTGCGTTTAAAGTCCTCTATGGTGGCTTAAATCTTCTGAGACACACGGAAATTGTGAGCCGCTCGTCTGTCCGGGAAAGTTATATATTAATGAGAAACTCGTTTTAGATTTTCGACAAGGCCATGCGTGTTTGCCTCGTTAGCGCGCAGCCTCCAAAATAGACACATAATTGGCAACGGCCGAGCCGCCCATGTTGAAGACGCCTGCGATCTCTGCACCCTCAATTTGCAAGTCGCCCGCGTCTCCCCTTGCTTGCATAGCTGCCATCACGTGCATTGACACCCCAGTTGCTCCGATCGGGTGGCCTTTCGACTTCAAACCACCTGATGGATTTACCGGGAGTTTCCCGCCTTTTGCTGAAATACCATCCGCAATGACGTTGCCACCTTTGCCTTTTTCGGCAAGGCCCATAGCCTCATAGATTAAAAGCTCCGCGATGGTAAAACAATCGTGCACCTCGACAACATCAAGATCGTCGACGCCAATCTTCGCCTCTGCATAGGCCCTGTGCCATGCAACAGCTGCACCGTCAAATTGTGTCATGTCGCGCCTGCGCATCGGAAGGAAATCGTTCACATGGGCGGTTGCTCGGAAAGCGACTGATTTATTCAAGCCTCTCGCCGTATCACGATCTGAGAGCACTACAGCCGCTGCACCATCTGTTACAGGCGAGCAATCAGAACGTTTCAGTGGTCCAGAAATAAATGGGTTTTTCTCTGACGGTTCGCGACAGAAATCATATCCGAGATCTTTCTGGAAATGAGCTAGTGGATTGAGCGCGCCATTAGAGTGGTTCTTCGCAGCAATTTGAGCGAGTGTATCAGACTTATCTCCGTATTTCTGAAAATAGCTTTCAGCAATACGCGCAAATATGTCTACGAAGGAGCCGTTTTTGCCACCTTCGTCTTTGTAATAGCTTGCTTTGGTTAACACCTCACCGATTGCGGCGCCGTTCAATTCCGTCATTTTCTCGACGCCCACGCACAACACGACCCGCGACCGTTTAGCTGCTATGGCGTTTAAACCTTGGTGAATGGCTGCGGTACCCGTGGCGCAAGCGTTCTCTACTCTGGTCGAGGGTTTGAAGCGCAAATCCTTATTTGCCTGAAGCACCAGTGATGAGGGAAAGTCTTGCATTACAAAACCACCATTGAAATGGCCGATAAAGATTTCGTCCACATCCCTTGGAGCAATGCCAGCATCGATTAGGGCTTCGGTCGCGACATTTACTATTAAAGTCTCAATATCGATGCCGTCATGTTTACCGAATTTGGTATGTGCCCAACCTACGATACAGCCGCTCATGGAGTGTTCCTTCTTGATATAACGCATAAACAGTTTGGCAGTCCGCCAGCGATGGTCAAGTGTTGGTAACCAACGCTACCGATTGACCGGGAGGGCTTCGATTATGGGAAAAGAGAAGTTTTTAGCTCTGATTGTTGCTGCTAAAATTGGTGCTTCTTAA
>MDTA01108053.1_pt1 | contig 12464 bp, 10 predicted proteins | sample 811151 | NCBI WGS metagenome assembly MDTA01 (sample SAMN05326648, study PRJNA326480) | marine metagenome | isolation source: seawater | place: Indian Ocean: South | collected 2010
CTAAACGCAAATCTCCATGGAGTTAGAGTGTGGAAAAAAACAATATCAAAAAAAGATATAAACGATTTTTTATACAAAACATATTCGGGATCTGTTGCCGACCATGCCCAAAGACAAATAATATTTTACGTGCCCTGTCTATATGATGTTGATTTTCGTAGCATTCCTACACACTCGGTAGCCCCAGCACTAATTTCCTCTACAGAACTCGATCAAGTACATCAGCCAGTTGGATTTCGACAGATTTATAACGCTGATACTACGACGTCTAGAAAATCTGCGGTTATTAACATAGGGTCAATTCCTTCGAATTTTAACAGCATTGCAGATATATATAATACGCAAACCGCAGTACACAAAAGATCATCAGCAGCACCATATAACACGAATCACGCAAACATAGGTAATTTTGCGAACATCAACATACAGTCTTTTCTGAAAGATTACGCAAATATGGAATTTCCCTTTTGTCACCATTTGTCAGAATCTTTGGGTGATCGTCTTAGCCTTAGTTCTGCGTTTCGCAGTAACGAGCCAAACTCTGCTTTTGCAACGATTCACGATCTAACTTCGTCGTTTTCAACGATAAAAGGCCACCAGGCAAGAAATTGTTTTATATTGCCTTGCGACAATGGCAATTTTAGACCTGATTACAAGACATTGTTTCATGCAACCGGGAGCAAATTTTTACAAAACGATGGATTTTTTATTAACACTAAAGATATCGGCGACTTAAACGACATTTTGGATAGTAAATTATTTTTCATCGATGATGTCTTTGCCGCTAGAGAAAGCTTTGCAGTTGAATCGATTTCGCGGCATACAACACAGGGCGGCGACACACGGTACAATTCAGGAATCGATTTGTTCGCAGTCCTAGATGAAGATCCCCTGGATAGTGATATACCAAACTTTCAATTGCCTGAAGTTAATGATCCAAATTTTACAAGCATTTTTGAAGCAAGCGATTTTCCTGGCCCGCTCACAACAATTATTACAATTCCACAGCTATATTATGGTAATCGTATAAAACCTGGCTCAATAAGAATACGAAGCAATCTGTATGCCGGCACAAAGTCTCATATCGAACTAAGAGACAACGGTGAGGGTGTTTTGTATCGTCACCAGACATCGGGAAGTGTTGCAAACTGGAACAAGGTTGGTGATGTGTATTATGGCGAAGGTCTAATTTATGTACGCAATCCGTCTCTTTATGCCTTATCAGATTCTGATATTGATGTCGAGTTCAAATCAGAAAACAAGGTTAACGTTTTAGAAACAAACGTTTTCTGTAAAGCCGGACTTGTGAACAGTTCGTCTAATCCAAACCACGTAAAAATGCCACCAACATCCGATGAAAACGAAGCAGCAGAAGAGTTTGTTTACATTTCAACTGTTTACTTGCATGATGATAATCTAAACGTTGTCGCAAAAGCAAAATTAGCGCAGCCAATAGTAAAAAGATCGGAAAACAAGTTTTTGTTCCGTTTAAAGGTAGATTTTTAATGATATTAGGTTTAGATGTTTCAACAGCAACAGTTGGTTATACAATAATTGACGAAAACGGTTTGCTCGTTGAAATGGATTTTATATCATTAGCCAAAACAAAGGGTCTTACGAAAAAAGGCTTTGTTTTCCGAAAGCATTTGCGGGAAGTACTTCAAAGGAACCCAGCTGTTAATAGAGTATACATTGAAGAATACTTCCAGAAATTCGCACGTGGGCTTTCCTCAGCGCGCACTATCACACTTTTGTCTGCTTTCAATGGTATAGTGCAATATATCTGCGAAGATGAGCTAAATGTCACCCCTGAGCTTCTATCTGTGAATTCGTGTAGGAGTTTAGTTGGCATAAAAACAATCTCGAAAAAGAAGGCTGGGAAAGATGTTAAGGAGCAAGTTTTTGAGTGGGTCGATGCACATCTAAAATATAACTGGCCAACAAAGATTTTACAAAGCGGTCCACGCAAAGGTCAAAAAATAATTTTGAACGAAGCACGCGACATGGCTGATGCATGGGTTGTTGCAAAGGCCGGTCAAATCAAAGAAAAGTCAGTGCACTAATGGCTTTTTGCAAATGTAAAATTATATTTTTAAATCTATAATAGATTTATGCAAGAAAAAATATCATACCTACGAAGCGTTTTTGGCAAGTCAAAGCTCCAGAATAATAAAATTGAGCTAATGGTGCCCTGCCCCTTTTGCAAAGAGACCAAAAAACTAAAAATGAATATAAGGCTTGATTCTGATTTGTGGCATTGCTGGGTTTGTAATTCAAAAGGACGTTCATTAGGCAGATTAATAAAACAAAAAAACCCTTCTCGTGTAGCAGAATATTTTGAGAAATTTGCAAAAAACTTCACCTACAACAATTACCGCGATCTTTCTTCTACAATTGAGCCAGTCACATTACCCGATGGCTTTCAATTATTGATGTCAAACTTACATAACCCATCCGCAAAGCAGGTATACAAATACGCTTTATCAAGAAACATAACGGACGACATGCTTTGGAAATTTCGTGTTGGCTTCTCAGAAGAATGGCAATATAAAAGACGTTTAATAATCCCCTCGTTCGATGAAGACGGCGCTCTAAACTATTGGACTAGTCGTACGATAGACGCAGACAATAAATACAAATACATAAACGCAAAAGCAAACAAAAAATCTATAGTGTTTAATGAGATTGATTTAGATTACGGTAAACGCGTCTATCTCGTCGAAGGTCCTCTCGATCTTATCAAGTGTTATAATATTAATGCAACATGCTTGCTCGGGTCTTCTCTCTCTGAAAACAGCATGCTGTTTTATAAATTAGCAATGTATTGTGACGATGTAGTCTTGTGTTTAGATTCTGACGCAAGATCAAAACAAAATAATATCGCCGAGCTTTTTCTTTCGTACGACAAAGAGGTGTCATGGGTCGATCCTCCAAAAGATGGCTGTGATTGGGGCGACATGTCCCCTGCTGACATAAAAGATCTTATGTCTGTGCCGAAAAAGTATACGGTTAATACTAAGTTGCATGATCTAATTTCAAATTTATAAAATCGTGTAATGATCATTATAATAAGTTAGGAGTTTTGGAGATTTTATGAGAATAGCACATATTGCCGACATTCATTGGCGCGGATACCAAAGGCACCTTGAATATCGGACGTCATTTTTGGACATGTTCAGTCAGCTGCGAGATTTAAACGTCGATGCAATCTGTGTCGCTGGCGATATAGTACACTCTAAGACTCAAGGTATCTCGCCTGAGCTTATCGATAATCTAAACTGGTGGTTTACAGAGTTGTCTCGTATTGCACCAACACATGTTATTCTAGGCAATCATGATGGCCTAATTTTAAATAAAGACCGCCAGGATGCAATCAGTCCGATTCTTAACGCGCTAAATCTACACAACGTGTATTTATATAAAAAATCTGGTGTATACGAGGATCCCAACAACGACAGCTTCAATTGGTGTGCCTTTAGTCCTTTCGATGAAGAATCTTATTCGCAAGTAAAACCTGAAAAAGACAAAATTAATATCGCAATGTATCACGGATCCGTCTGGGGTTCACACACAGATATGGACTTTATGCTTGATGGCGACTGCAAGATGGATTTTTTCCGCGGATTTGAATTCGTTATGCTCGGAGACATTCACAAACGTCAGCAGCTAGACACAGAGGGACGCATCTGGTATCCCGGCAGCCCAATCCAACAGAATTATGGTGAATCAGGAGAAAAGGGTTTTTTGCTATGGGATATTAAATCAGCTTCCGACTTTACCGTTGAATTCTATCCCATTCTACATAAAAACCCATTTGTTACGGTTGATTGGCAGGGCAATATTCAGTCGACTATTTCAAAATGTATGAACGACTGGCCGGCCGGTGCTCGTTATAGAATCAGATCGACAGTAGAATTAGATCCAAAAACACAGCGTAAAGTTGCAACCGTACTACGTCGAGAGCATAATGCTGATGAGGTTGTATACCAATTAAAACTTAAAACGTCTTCGATTTCACGTGAAACTTCAGAAAAGATAAAGATACAAGACTTATCTGATCCGTTAACCCACAAGAAGCTTCTACGGGAATGGTCAGACGAAGACTCGCTAAACGACGTCGCATTTTGGTCTGAAGTTGATCGGATTGTTGACGAGACTGTCCCAACACTGAAAGTATCAAGTGGAAACAAGGGTAATCTTTGGTCAATAAAGGAAATGAACTTTGATAATACTTTCGCTTATGGAAAGGACAATGTAATCAATTTCTCTAAACTTTCAGGTATAGTTGGACTTTTTGGCCGCAATCGATCTGGGAAGTCTTCTATTCCAGGCACTATCATGTATGCGTTATATAATTCTAACGATAGAGGTATTGCTTCGATACAGCATGTTATAAACACCAGAAGGTCAAACTGCTCCGCAGATGTCACCTTTTCGGTAAACGGCAAACTTTACAGGCTCGAGCGCCACAGTCTTCGGTATCCTGCAAGAGGTGGAAAAAACGAGGGTGCAATGTCATACCTTTCTCTTTATGAAGTAGATGATGATGGAAGAATTGTTAGGGATTTGTCTGGCGAGCAACGCCGCGACACTGAAAAATCTCTGAGAAGCCTCATCGGAACTCCAGAAGATTTTATGATGACATCCTTTGCAGCCCAGGGCAACATGAACTCTTTTATTAAACAGGGCCCAACAGAAAGAAAAAAGACAATCTCAAACTTTATGGGCCTAGACGTCTATGATCAATTTCAGTGCATTGTAAAAGAAGAGTCTGCCGGTGTCAAAACGATGCTTCGAAGAATGTCAGAAAAAGACTGGGTTTCTTTGATCCGTGGTAACAGGACAAATATCACAACATTGAAAGAGCAAAGATCTGAGATTTCAGAATCAATACACAAATTAGAGGAAAGATACAACACTTTTAGAGAAAAGGCCGAAAAAGAGTCGGATGGTAATTTTGTAGATCCAGCGTTAATATTACGAAAGAAACAAGAGCTTGAATCAAAATCAGAATTATATGTGCAGAAAACAGAAGCATTAGCTCAGTTACAAGATAATTTAAAAACAATGCTAAGCCAGCAGAAAAAGCACGAAAGAATAAAGGATAATTTTCCTCTCGAATCTTATCAAAGAAGGCTTGAACTTCTGTCCGGCCTTAAGCAAACATTATCAAAGTTGTCAACGAAACACGAAAAAGAGCATGCTAATGTAAAAATGTTAAAAAAGCTAGCTATCAAGCTCGAACCATGCGACTGTGTTGTGCACAAGCCGGGCTGTAAATATTTAGAAAAATCAAATGAAAACAAACTTAAATTGGATGCCAAAAAAATTAAAGTCACATCTTTAAAAGAAGATATATCAAAAGCTCAAAACCAGATCGTTGAGTTAGAAAGCGAAGAGCTTTCATCAAAGCTTGCAAGATACGATGAGCTTGTCCGGACAATCGATAACACGTCAATGCAAATTATCGTCTGCGAAACAAAATCAGAAAAAGAAAAACGAGACCTTGAAATATTGAATCATGAAATGCAAGAAATACAAGACTCCATTACTGACATGGAGCTACGTTCTGATAGTGAAAAGTCAATTGCAGTAAAGCAAATAAAGAAAGAGATGAACGCTATTGATAAAGAAATCAAAGCCTTAAAAGCTGAAATGTTTAGCCATGCCCAAAAAATAGGTCACTGTCAAGCAAAGATAAGACAGTTAGAAGAAGAATCGATTGAGTATGATCGATTACAGGTTGAGTGGAAAGTTTACGACTTTTTGTTAAAGGCTACTAGTTGGCGTGGTATACCAACATACATTATGAAAAAACAGCTTCCAATTATTAACAATGAAATGTCTAATATTCTGCAGGACTCTGCTGGCTTTACAGTAGAACTAGACATCACAGATCGCAAGACAGACATCTTTATAAATTATGGTGATTCCAGAAGACCGATTGAATGTGCCAGCGGAATGGAAAAAATGGTTTCGTCCATGGCGCTAAGGGTTGCATTAGGAAACGTTTCAAATTTAAATAAGTCTGATATGTTTATAGTTGATGAAGGCTTCGGCGCCTTGGACCCTCAAAATCTTGAAGCAGTCACATCGCTGATGAAAAGACTAAAATCATATTACCGCCTAATTATGGTTATTTCTCACGTTGATGTAGTAAAAGACTCGGTTGACAACATCATAGATATAACTAAAAACGGAATGGAATCCAAGGTAGAGTATGTCTGACGTTGCCGTTACAGAAAAAAATGGTATAAAAATAATCTTGCCGGCTAATTATAAACGTGGAGATGCAGACTGCAGCGTTTGTGGCCTGGCATTGCGTGATATGCAAGACGTGTTTGAACACCGTCAGCATGGATGTTGTACAGATTGTTCGTTAATTTTTAGACAGCCAAACACAAAAAAATGGACTGATGGATGGCGGCCATCAAGAAAACAAGTTTTAGATGCCATATTTATAGACAAGCAAGGAGATAGCGATGCTTAATATGCAACAACACAATATATTAGAAGGAATATTAGACGCAACATTCGGAAAGGGCTCAATGCAAGAAAAGACCGGTCACGCTTTGCGGCACAAGATTGGTACCAACGGCGACGGCAGAATAATGTTAGAAATTAGATACGAACGTGGCGTAAATTTCAATCCGCTCGATGGAATTCAGTCACAGAAAAAAACATTGGATAAAGATAGTTTTAACGCAATAGGCGACAAAATCGCAGAGGTAAAGAAACTTTTCCGAGAAGAATCCGAAACAACACTTAAAGTAAAAGCCTTAAGTGACGGTACTTCTGATGTTACACCCATATCAATGAACCGTACTCTTGTCCGGGCACGATACAGAGCAAACGTTGTATATGAAATAAGTGTCTGATGTCAAAAACTCAGAAACAAAGACAGATCAAAGAAATTGTTAAGTGTGGCAGGGATGCAACTTATTTTTTTAACAGGTATGTAAAGATTCAGCATCCTATACAGGGCGCTATTCCGTTTAAAACATATGGTTTTCAGGACGACTGTGTCGATGCTTTCAACGATCACCGATTTAACATAATACTAAAGTCACGGCAACTAGGATTGTCAACTATTACCGCAGCATATTCAGCTTGGCTAGCAATATTTCACAAAGACAAAAATATTCTTGTAATTGCAACAAAGCTCGCCGTTGCACAGAACTTCATACGAAAAGTTAAATTTGTAATTACATCGATGCCAAAATGGCTTTTGCTTCCAGAGATCGTTAACAACAACAAGCAGGCAATTGAGTTCTCAAACGGTTCAACTATCAAGGCAATTCCGACTTCAGAGGACGCTGGCCGATCTGAAGCCTTAACACTTCTTATCGTCGATGAGGCCGCCTTTGTTCGTAACTTTGATATGTTATGGACCGGTCTTTATCCAACATTGTCAACGGGCGGTAGAGCTATTGTTCTCTCAACGCCAAATGGCGTTGGTGGTCAATACTACGAGTTGTGGAAGCAGGCAGAAGATGGCGAAAATATATTTAACCCGATAAAACTTCCGTGGGATGTACACCCTGACCGTGGCGAAAAATGGTTTGAAGAAGAAACCAAAAACATGTCAAAGAAACAAATTGCGCAAGAACTTATGTGCGATTTTCAAGCATCTGGCGACACGTTTTTGCAGGTCGAAGATATTGAATATCTACGCAACTGGATAAGAGATCCAGTCGACAGATGGGGTCCGGACATGGGAGTTTGGGTCTGGGACTACCCACTGTCAGAAAAAAAGTATATTATATCGGCCGACGTTGCACGTGGTGATGGTGCTGATTATTCAACGTTCTATGTTATTGACACGGAGGCTTCATCTGTTGCAGCAGAGTACCGCGGTAAATTGCCTCCAGATAAATTTGCGCAGGTGTTAGCGGAGGCCGGCAGGAGATACAATGACGCACTGATCTGCCCAGAAAATAATTCATATGGGTATGCAGTGATAATGAAGTTGACTGAAATGGAATATAGAAATCTATACTTTGCGAACGAGAAAGACAGATACTCTTACATGTATGGAACAAAAGATATTGGCAAAATTGGCTTTCAAACAAACGTAAAGACAAGATCACAAATACTAACAAAATTAGAAGAAGTGTTACGCACGAAAAACCTCATGATAAAATCATCGAGACTTTATTCAGAACTAAAAACTTTTGTTTGGAAAAACGGTAAGGCACAGGCTCAGAAAGGACAGAACGATGATTTAATCATGGCATTAGCAATAGGTGTCTGGTTGTATGATACAACTCCACACTTGAGCAAAACAGGTACCGATCTAAATAAGTCAATGCTAGCTGCATTCGGAACGTCAAACACTACTATCGGCGATACAGTGGCCGGCCGTCACGAAAAACAAGTCGTCGATGTTACTGGCAATAAAAGAATATTGCCTAATAAAAATAGCGTATATACTAATTTTGATTGGCTTATAAAATAAGAGCATAATTAAAATAAAAAGAGGATACAAATGGCGGACAACAACAATGAAAGTCTTTTTCTCAGGTTGACCAAGTTATTTAGGTCAGGCCCAACAATAAAAAGACGAGTACGCACTTACGACCCAGAGACGTCTAGAGCGTCCAGCGCAGTTGAGCTTTTTAAGAAAGCTCATTCAGATGTTTATAACTCAACACTGAGTGCGTACGGTACATTTGACAGAATGGCAAGATATTCTGATTTTACAGAGATGGAGGCAACTCCAGAAATTGCTTCTGCACTCGACATATATGCAGAAGAAACTGTTTCCGAGGATGCAGAAGGAAAATGCCTTCATATCAGATCTGATAACAGAAAAATTAGGGAGCTACTTAAAACGCTATTTTATGATACCCTTAATGTTGACTTTAATCTTGTTATGTGGGTACGTAATCTTTGTAAATACGGTGACTTTTTTCTATTTAATGACGTGCATCCAGAATATGGAGTTATAAATGCGTATCCGATACCTATTACAGAAATGGAGCGTGAAGAAAATTACGACCCTTCAGACCCCTCGGCAGTACGTTTCCGCTGGGTTACCCAGGGCAATCAGGTACTTGAAAATTGGCAAATCTCTCATTTCCGTCTGCTTGGTAACGATGCCTTCCTTCCTTATGGTTCATCTGTACTTGAGTCTGCTCGCCGTATTTGGCGGCAACTTATTCTTATTGAAGATGCAATGCTTGTTTATCGTGTTATACGTAGCCCTGAACGTAGGGTATTTTATATTGACGTCGGTAACGTTCCGCCAGAAGACGTCCCAAATTATGTTGAACAAGCAAAATCAGCACTGAAAAGATCTCCGGTCATAGATAAAACTAATGGCAAAATGGATTTGCGTTACAACCCTATGTCTGTTGACGAAGACTACTTTATTCCGGTAAGAGGCGGTGATTCGGGAACAAGAATAGACAACCTTGCGGGTGGTGCAAACACAAGCGCAATTGAAGATGTTGAATATATTCAGAAAAAACTTTTTGCAGCACTAAAAATCCCAAAAGCTTATCTTGGATACGACGAGGAGGTCGGAGCAAAAGCAACGTTGGCGCAAGAAGATATACGTTTTTCTAGAACAATTCAGCGTATACAAAAGACAATTATAGCTGAAATGAACAAAATTGCCATGATTCATTTATATACACATGGATTTGAAGGAGAAGATCTTTTAGATTTTAGTTTATCTTTATCAAACCCAAGTTCATTGGCACAGCAACAAAAATTAACTCTGATAGAACAAAAATTTGGCATTGCCGCGGCTGCACCCGAAGGAATGGTTTCTCGCACGTGGATAAGAAAAAACGTTTTTGGTTTTACCCGCGATGAAATAGATAACATTGAAGAACAAAAGCTAGCTGAAAAAATATTAGATTTACAGATTGAAGCTGCTAAGCCACCTGGGGCAGAAGAAGAGGGTGGCGGGGACGACGCCGGCGGCGGTGGAGACGAAGGTGGCGGAGGTCTGTTCGCAGCCGACTATACTCAAGGCGATTTGCTTGATGGCCAGCCCGTAACTGCATCTGATTCATACAACGAGATGGATGACTATGAAGATGACTCCGAAGACGAAATTGATATTGCAAATATATCAGCTGATTTTATAAAGCCGCAGTCGTCTACAAAGCCTAAAAATGCTTGGGGTGAAGACCTTGTCAAAAAACGCGATAGGAAAGTTAAAAGAGGCAGCCTAGAAACACACATGCCTGACTTTTTAACAATGACTTCAACAGGAAAAGCAGGTCGTGCGCAAGATACTTTGAATAATCCATATGATACAGATTTTCTTAAAAATCCTTTTGGTCGTGCATTCAACGAGAGCCGTGCATCTCTTGCGGACTTAATTTTAGGAGAACTACCAGAAGCTGATGATAATTATAATGGATACCGTCCTAGTTTAGATAAGTCAATGCAAAGAACCCTAGAGTCAATGCGCAGCAGTTTTGGAAAATCAACGTTATTAAAGGAAAATAATGAAATTGAATTAGACTTCGAATTGGAGGAAGAAGACGATGGCTAAAAGATCCCACAATAAAAAAAGAAATGTCGGGATTATTTATGAACAGTTAATTTTGACCGTATCAAAAGGAATTGTAGAAAATAATCCTAAGTTGACGGAACAAGCAAAAAATATAATTAAAAAGTATTTTGTTCCTGGAAAAGAATTATACAAAGAACACAAGTTATTTCAAGCACTTGTAAAACCTTACATCGACAACGATAGCCTTGCTACATCTATTTTAGGTGAGGCTAAAAAAGCAGCAAGATCGCATAATCAAGCCAGGCTTGAACGCGAAAAATCACTGCTTATAAGGGACATCAATCTCACCTTTGGTCAAAGTTTTTATGGTAAAAGAATTAGAGAATATAAAGATTTTGCCACTGTCCAAACGCTTCTAAATGATTGGCGTAGCTACTCTTCGGATATTACAACAATTGTCGAGTATGAACAAAAGGCGCATAAAATTTTAACGCGCGAAAAACAAACGAAATCACTAAAAGAGCAGCGCAGTCGAAACGCTGATAATTTGGTTGTCAAGGTCATGACTGAAAAATTTAATAGTATATATGGTACGAAGCTAACCGAACAGCAACAGCACCTTATCAAAAAATACGTGTTAGCCGAAGATAAAAGAGGATTCGAATCAACTTTAGAATCTATAAAAGAGAACTGCATAAAAAGCCTCGTAAAATATTCATCAGTTTGCGATTCGGAAATTGTAAAGGCAAAAATCAAACCGGTTATAAGCGAGCTTAAAAATCTGGATACATCACTTATCAACGATGAAAAGTTTAGCAAGTTTATGATGTTATGTCAGCTGCAAGAAGAGATCAAAGGGGAAAACAATGGATAAAACATTAAACTTGTTGCAAGAATGGAACACCTGGACTTATGACAAAGAAAAAATCATCAAAGAGCAGGCATCAAATGGCGGCAAATATATTATGCGTGGTGTATTACAAAAGTCAAATACGCTGAATCAAAACGGTAGAATATACCCAAAAGAGATTTTGGAAAGAGAAGTTCGCAATTATCAGAAGTTTATTGCTGAAAGACGAGCGCTTGGTGAGTTGGACCACCCAGAATCATCAGTCGTTGAGCTTAAAAACGCATCGCATCTTGTTACAGAGGCTTATATGGAAGGTGATGTATGTCACGGTGTCGTTGAAATACTTGATACGCCATCAGGAAAAATACTCAAGTCGCTTATTGACTCTGGAGTTACTCTTGGAATATCTTCACGTGGTGTCGGCTCAACTCGTAGAGAAGGCGATCACCAAGTGGTACAGGATGATTTTCAATTAATATGCTGGGATTTTGTTTCAGAGCCTTCCACGCCTGGTGCATTTATGATGAAAGAGGGTCGTGAAATAAGAGAGTCTGAATTAAGAAGGCATTTTAATAAATCAGATAGAGTTGATAGAATACTAAACGATATTTTAGACTGGAGTAAATAATGGGTTATCAAGATATTGACAGAAGAAGAGAAGGAACAATTGGCGGCATACGAACCCACTCGGGATCTTTGGCTCCTAGACAGGCACCATATCAATTTTCAGGCGCCGCCGCTTCTGAAACGCGCGTACAATTTCCATTTACAACAGAGTGGGTACAAATCACTGCAACATCGTCTACTGCAGTTAAGTATTCTTTTGAAAATGCCGGAACTGGAAACACAAAACACATGGTTGTTCCTGGAAACACAACGACACCTATTCTCCCAATTCAGGTGGATGAATTGTATGTATTGAAAAATTATTCAATCATAGCAAAACTTTCTAACATAGTAAGTGGATCAACAAACTTCGCAATCGATGAGAGAGCATAAGGATAAAAAATGGCAAAAGTTAAACGTTCAGTTTTAAAACAGTTAATTAAAGAATGTCTCGTTGAAATTTTAATTGAGGGCATCGATTCCGAGCCAGGGGTAGAAGCTTTGGTCGAGGCCGCAAGGCCTCGACCGTCTTCC
>MDTA01140778.1_pt1 | contig 12457 bp, 12 predicted proteins | sample 811151 | NCBI WGS metagenome assembly MDTA01 (sample SAMN05326648, study PRJNA326480) | marine metagenome | isolation source: seawater | place: Indian Ocean: South | collected 2010
GAAGAGAATTCACCTTTATGTTTAATAGACAAAAGATATAAAGGTTTTCATAAAAAAAGAGAAAAAACTATTGTTATCTGTACAGAAAATGCAAAAAAAATAACTAATTATAGAAATAATAAAAATTTAAATAATAATAATCATCATAAAACAAGGCTATATATAAGAAGAGCACTAAGACATGAGGCAACTCATATGGTTCAGTCATGCAATAACAATAAAATAATTGGAGATTTAGAAAAAATCCAAAGAAAAGTAAATAAAATTAAAGAGAGTGCAATTAAATCATCATTAAATATATCAGGAAATCTAAATAGAGAATTAGAAGCTTACATGATGGAAGATAGACCTAAAGAGGTGAAAAAGGCAATAGAAAAATATTGCCTATAAAAACTGTTAATTATTTACTGTATAACTTCCGCATCTTTGCTTATCTAGTGAAATGATATGTTGTCTTTCAAGGTAATAAAGATTTTGAAACTTTAGAGCATCTGCATTCAAGTCTTTAAAAAGATCATCTATCTCTGAACATGAATTTGATGTCTCAGATGAATTATTTTTAATTAGTATAGAAATACAATTTTCAAGAGTATTTAATCTCTGTGAACTCCATGACTCAATGAGATGTCTGCAACGTTTTAATGATTTATATTTTTCTAATAAAGATAAACTTCCAAGTAGATTGTACTTGGCATTATTTAAAGTGGTAACTAATAATTCATTTGGATTAATAAAAGAAGCAAGCTTATCAATGATTTCAGGATGATTTGTAGAAATAAAATCTGTTACTAGTTTAAGTAAATTAATATTAATAAAATCATTTTTTATATTAGAATCTCTAAATTTTACCAAATAGTCAGCTCCAAAATTTATTTGCTCAACTTTATAAATAGAATTCCAAATTATTCTGTGAGCTTCAACACTAAATTCTTCTATCTCACGATTAATCAACTCATCTCTAATAAAAATCCTTAAATTTGGAGAATGTAAATAATAAAATATTATTGCAGATTCATTTTTCTCTCTCTGATTTACTTCATTAGGCAATTGAAACTTTTGAGCTCTCCCATGCCATCTAAAACCTTTTATTTGTTTCCTTAAATCCTCCTCAAATTTAATAGCCAATCTTGCTTGACCCATACTTAATCTTTCAGAAACCTTTTGTAAATAATGAGTTCTAGTAACAGATTGAGGTAATTTACTTAGAAATTTAACAAGAGAAGAAACTACGTTTTGAAAATCCTCTGCTTTTGAGATATCTTTATTAAAGAAAATTTGATCTAATTCCCAATCAATCCAAAAAGATGCCTTATCAACTAAATTAAAATAATCAATAGCCGAATTATTACTTAAAAACTCATCCGGATCCTTGTATCCTTTTAATTGTAGAATTTTTAAATTAATTTGATCATACAAAGATAAATTCTCAACATCTGCAATAATTCTTTTAGTTGCAAGAGTACCAGCATTATCTGAATCAAAATTTATTACTATGTTTTTGTTATCTGTACATCTACATAATTGTGATATTTGATATTTATTTAGAGCTGTGCCGAGTGATGCGACACAATTATTAACTCCTTTGGAATGTAGTGAAATCACATCAAAATAACCTTCTACAACAATAGCTTTATCATTTTTTCTAATATTGCTTGAAGCCTTATCAAAAGCAAAAAGTATCTTTCCCTTTTCAAAAACTTCACTTTCTGGCGAATTTAAATATTTAGGTTCTGATCCATCTAGACTTCTACCACCAAAAGCCACAACTCTGCTTTGAGAATCATAAATGGGAACAATTAACCTATTTCTAAATCTATCATAGGCTTTATTTTTTCCATCTTTTGAAACAATTAAACCAGCATTTAATATAGATTCAAAAGAAAAATTCTCTACTTTTGTAAGATAATCAAACAAATCACTCCACGTCTTGGGAGCATATCCAAGTTCAAATCCTTCTATAGTTTCTTTGGTTAATTTTCTTTGTGTTATTAGATAATTAAGTGCTTCGCTTCCTCGAGAATTATATAATTGAGATTTAAACCAATCTTTTGTTTTCTTTAAAATTCTAAATAATTCATCTCTTTTGGATAATTGCTTTTTAAAATCTTTCTGATGACTACCTTCAACAGTTACAACATTAATATCATTTTTTTTTGCAAGTGATAACACTACGTCTGCAAAATTATTTCTAGTAAATTCCATTAAAAACTTGATGGAATTTCCACCTGCTCCACATGAAAAACAATAATAAAATTGCTTAGCAGGCGAAACAGTCATTGAGGGTTTACTATCATCATGGAAGGGACATATTCCAACAAATTCTTTTCCTTTCTTTTTTAAAACCACATGTTCAGATATAACTTCAACTATATCTGCTTTATCTTTAACTTCTTGAATAGTTTTCGGATGAATTGAGGGTGCCATTTATCGGCTAATTAAATTTTCAAAAATATTTCTATGTTATAAGTCATTATCATCTAATAATCTACATAAATTCACAAAATAATTATTTTTAAAATTATGAATCTAATTAAAGGCGTTTTTAATAAAAAATATCAATTTAGTAAGTTTTATCTAGTATTAGCTTCGTTATTTTTTAGTTTAATGACTGTTTGTGTAAAAAAAATTGATGAAGGAATACCTATCTATGAATTAGTTTTCTTTAGATCAATATTTAGTTTATTAATTACATCAATGATAATAAGTAAAAGAAGAATTAACCCATGGGGTAAAAATATATATTTATTAATTATTAGAGGCTTCTTAGGAACAATCGCTTTGCTCTGTATTTTTTATTCAATTAGAAATATGCCATTAAGTATATCAACAGTAATTCAATACACTTATCCCATTTTTATATCAATATTTGCTAGTTTCCTTATTAAAGAAAAAATAAGTATTAATATAATTATTGCTTCCTTTCTTGGATGGATAGGCATATTAATAATATTAAACTCATACCAAGTATCAATATATAAATTAGAAAACATTGCCATAATTATCGCATTTGTAGGGGCAATATCAACTTCATTGGCGTATATAGCAGTTAAAAAGCTATCAAAGAGAGAAGATATATTTGTAATTATTAAATATTTCCCACTTATTTCTGTAATAACATTACTTCCAATTGTTTATCTAAACTGGATAACGCCTCAATTAAATGATCTCATTTGGATAATAGGTATTGGAATATTTACCCAAGCTGGTCAAACCTTTTTAACGCTTGGATTTAAAAACCTACCTGCTTCTCAAGCCTCATCAATTAATTACTTACAAGTATTTTTCGGAAGTATTTGGGGTATTTATTTTTTTGGTGAAAAGATTACAATTAATTTTATAGTAGGATCAATAATTGTTTTATTAGGAATCGTTATAGCTACTAGCAAAATTGAAAAAACAGATTTAGAATTAAAAGTATAATTAAACAATGCAAATAATGAAAGTTTTATTTTATCTTTTATTTATTTTGATTCCTTTTCAGCAAACTATTGCTTCGACTCCAAAATCAGTAACCTGTACTAGAACTGAATATAGAGAGGAATACATACCTGGTACAAAGACAAATCCAGGTTATGTCAGAAATTATGAAATAGATGTTGAGATCCCCTGCGAAGGTTCAAGAGGCCAAAAGATTGATGAAAATGATTGCAGCGAGGGATCAGTTATTGGTGGAATATTAGGAGCTGGACTAGCCATCTCAAGTTCCAGAGGCAAAGATAGGTGGTGGGCAATTCCAGCAGGTGGAACAGCAGGAGCACTTATAGGTTGTCAGGTAGATGGAGGTTAATTGATCAGTTGGATTAGAGGAGAAATTATTGACTCATGGCTTCAAAATAAGAAGCTTTATGTTTTAATAAATTGCAATGGAATAGGTTATGAGATTCAAGTCTTAGAGTCTCTAAAAAAAGTATTAAATAATGAAATAATAACTTTATGGATTCAACAAATAAAAAGGGAGGATTCAGATACGTTTTTTGGTTTTAAATTAAGAGAGGAGAGGGATTTTTTTAGGGATTTACTAAAAATCAAGGGTATTGGTCCTCAGATAGGAATGTCACTTTTAAATAAACATGATTTATTTGAAATTATTAATTCAGTAAAAAATAAAGACGAAAAACTTTTTAGTTCAGTTCCAGGAATTGGTCAAAAAATGGTCGCTAGAATATTTCTTGAGCTAAAAAATAAGAATTTAATTTCATCAGATATCAAAAATCATTTTAATAATGAAAATAATATCACTTCGTTAAATAATGAATTAAAAATTATGATTGAAGATATTGATACAGCTTTAAAGTCATTAAATTATTCACCTAAAGAAAGAATTGAAACAATTAATTTTATATCAAATAAATTAAATAATGATAAAAAATCCATTGATTTAACTTTTGAGAGTTTGTTTAAGGATGCTTTGGATTATTTAGAAATAAAATAATATAATAAATGCATAATTACATAGTATTATATTTATAAGCACTACTAAATTATGTCTCTAGATACAGCTGAAAAACAGAAGTTAATTGATTCACATCAAATACATCCCACTGATACTGGATCTGTTGAAATTCAAGTGGCGATGCTTTCTGAAAGAATTACAAAATTAAGCGACCATTTACAAAAGAATATACATGATTTTGCCTCAAGACAAGGATTATTAAAAATGATTGGCAAAAGAAAGCGTATGCTTTCTTACATAAAAAATAAAGATTCTAAAAAATACTCAGATCTTATAAAAAAATTAGGTATCAGAGGATAATTAAAATTTAATGGCGAAGAAAAGATCAAAAAAAATTAATACTTCTAAGAAACAAGCAAATAAAGGGGAAGCCTTTCAAAATCTGGAAAGTAACAATGATATTGAAAATATTAAATCTCAATCTAATGGGATCCCAAAATATGTTGCAGATAGAATGGCTAAAAGAATTTTTTTTACTGCTGGAATACCTACCATTCTTGGAATGTCAGTATTTGTAATAAGTTATATTATCGTTACTAAAAATATTATGGAAATTCCACCATCCTCAACAATTGCAATTTCAGCATTGTTTTTCTTATTAGGTTTGGGCGGATTGAGTTATGGAATCCTATCAGCCAGTTGGGATAAAGAACCAGGAAGTTTTTTAGGTATCGAAAATATTCCATTAAATATTCAAAGAGCAAAAGCAGCATTTAAACCAGCCACTCAAAACTTCGATGAAGGTAAATAACCTATGCTACTAAAGATTTCAAATTAACATTAAATGAATTTGATTCTAAAAGTCGTGCTGCCCCATTAATATCTCCAACACAAAATTGATCTCCAAATTTAACATAAGTGATAGATTTATTTGATCTTACCGCTGCTAGTACAGGAGACTTAACGCCACATTTATCTTTTTCTGCTTTAAATTTAACCAAACAGTTTCTAATTTTATTTTGAACTCTTATATCAGCAGCCTGATTACATTCAAGATTTATTATAAGTAATTTTAAATTATCAATTTCTCTACAGTCATCGATAATTAACTGTGTTTTATCACTTCTTTTATCAATTGTTCCCCATACCAAAAGTCTTGTATCTGTTATTAAAAATTCTGAAAGCCTAAGATAAGTCTTTGGGAATACAACTGCTTCACAATTACCTGTAAGATCTTCAAGTTGTATAATCGCCATCCTATCGCCTTTTTTAGTAGTAATTTGCTTCAACTCAGGTATCATTCCAACCAAACTAACCTTACTTCTATCTTTAAATTCCTCCAAATTAGAAACACTTATTGGAGAAATTAATTTTGCTGGCTTAGAAAGATGCTTAAGTGGATGATCAGACAAATAAAAACCTAAGAGCTGTTTCTCTAATCTAAGCTTTTCGACCAGAGTATAATCGTCCACTTTACTGCTCTTATCTAAAGATAGATTTAAACCATTATCATTATCTACAGTATCGAATAAATTACCTTGACCAGAGATACGATCTCGATTTCTTGATGCAGCCCACTCAGTTACATGCTCAAGATCAGCTAATAATTGAGCTCTATTTTTATTAATTGAAAATTCATCAAGTGCTCCACAATGTATGAGTGACTCCAAATTTCGCTTATTTAGAATATTAACTGGTAATCGATCGCATAAATCTGCTAGGGATTTAAATGATCCAAATTCTTTTCTATTTTCAATAATATTTCTTATTGCAGAATCTCCTAGATTTTTTATAGCTGATAATCCAAATAAAATTTGATTATCTTTAATTGTAAAATCAAATCCTGATAAATTTATACTAGGAGAAATTACTTCTATTCCCATCGAATAGCAATTAGAAATATATCTTTGCATCTTATCTGTAGAGCCTGAATTAACAGATAATAAAGCTGCCATATAGGCAACAGGGAAATGAGCTTTTAGAAATGCAGTTTGATAGGTAACTGCACCATAAGCAGTACTATGACTTTTGTTAAAGCAATACTCAGCAAATAAAACCATTTGATCAAAAAGGTCATTAGCAATTTTCTTTTCTACCCCTTTTCTAATCGAACCTTCTATAAAAATACTTCTATGCTTAACCATTTCAGATACTTTTTTCTTTCCCATTGCTCTTCTAAGTAGATCAGCATCTCCAAGGGAATAACCTGCCAAGTCCTGTGCAATTTTCATGATTTGTTCTTGATAAACCATTATTCCATATGTTTCTGTGAGGATTGACTCAATAAATGGATGAGGAAAATCTATTTTTTCAGAGCCATTTTTTCTTTTGATAAATTTCGGTATTAATCCTGCATCAAGAGGTCCTGGTCTATATAAAGCTAAAATTGAAGAAATGTCTTCAAGAGAGTTAGGCTTAAAATCCTTAACTACTTGTTTCATACCAGAAGATTCCAACTGAAATATGCCTTCCAAATCACCTCTGCCGATAAGATCAAAAGTTTTATTATCATTTTCTGGTAGTGCATCTAAATTTATCTTCTTACCTGTTGAAGACTCTATTAAGGAAACTGTCTTATTCAGCATTGTTAAATTTTTCAAGCCAAGAAAATCCATCTTAAGAAGACCAAGTGACTCAATATCATCCATTGAATATTGTGTAATTATTTGACCTTCATTATTCCTTTGTAAAGGGACGATTCTATCAAGTGGTTCAGATGAAATCACTACTCCAGCCGCATGAACCCCATAAGTTTTATTCGTACCTTCTATTCTTATTGCCAAATCTACCCATTTTTTAACTTTTGAATCATTTGTATATTTTTCAAGGAATTCAGAAGATGGAGTATTTTTATCTATCATTTCTTTAAGCTTGAATGGTTTTCCTCTGACTACAGGAATTAATTTAGCAAGCTTATCTGACTCGCCATATGGAATATCAAGAACTCTAGCAACATCTTTTAATACGGCTTTAGATGTCATTTTGTTAAAAGTGATTATTTGCGCAACTTTTTCTTCTCCGTATCTCTCGGTTACATAATCTATAACTTCATTTCTTCTATCAATGCAAAAGTCTGTATCAATATCTGGCATTGACTTTCTTGCAGGGTTAAGAAATCTCTCGAAAAGCAATCCATGTTTAACTGGATCTATATTGGTGATTTGCAAGGAATAAGCTACTAATGATCCAGCTGCCGAACCTCTACCAGGACCAACTGGTATGAAATTATCTCTCGCAAATTTGATATAATCCCAAACAACTAAAAAATAATCAGGGAACCCCATATCTTCTATAATTTCAAGTTCTGAATAAAGCCTACTTTTATATTCATTACTAATTTGATCAAATGAACTTGTACCTAATCTTTTCTTAAGACCTTCTTCTGAAACATCTTTTAGAAATTCAATAGCCTTTTTATCTTCTAACATTGGATACTTTGGCATTCTGTATTCACCAAATAATTCATATACCTCTACCTTCTTAGAAATTTCTGTTGTATTTTCTATAGCCTCTTTTATTGTCTCAATCTCAATATGATCACGAAAAAGATTAAGCATCTCTTTCTCACCTTTTATATATTCTGTACCTGTATACCTCAATCTTTTTTGATCACTAATTAATTTACCAGTCAGAACACAAAGTAAAGCATCATGCGCCCCTACATCTTTATTTGAAATGTAGTGAGCATCATTTGTTGCAATAACCTTAATCCCAAAATCTTTTCCAATTCTAATTATTTCTACGTTTGCAACTCTATCTTCGATTGAACCATGATCTTGTATCTCTAAATAAAAGTCTTCACCAAAAACATTTTTATACCATTTTGCCGTACTCTCAGCAACATCTATCCTACCTTTTAGTATAGCTTGGGGTATTTCTCCTCCTAAGCATGCCGTAGAAACAATTAATCCATCTTTATATTTTTCTAATAAACGTTTATCAATACATGGTCGAGAAAAAATCCCTCTCCCTCTCATTCCATTTAAATGACTCAAAGTTGTTAATTTTACAAGATTTTTATAACCAGTAAGATTTTTAGCTAAAACAACTAAGTGATACCTTTTTTCTTTTTTAGGCTGAGGATCATCTATTGAGCCATTTATTATGTACATTTCATTACCAATTATCGGTTTGATACCATATTTTTTGCAACTTTTAACTAATTCCAAAACACCGTACATTACTCCATGATCAGTAAGAGCAATACTTTTCATCCCCAGCTGATTAGCTCTTTCTACTATTTTTGGTACTTGACTTGCCCCGTCAAGTAAACTGTAATCACTATGATTATGTAGAGGAACAAATCCCATTATTGGTTTTATACATATTTATAAGATAATGAAAATTATAAAAAGATCTATAATTAATAAAAGAAATTAATTATTAATTTAAAATTTAATAGTTGGATTCTTTATTAAGTTGATATCTTTTTCAAAGATATGTGCCGCATTCAATATTTTTCCCTCCTGTAATACATCTCCCACTAATTGTAATCCTATTGGTAAACCTTTGTTATCAAATCCACAGGGAATTGTAATTGCTGGGAGCCCAGCTAAATTAATGGGAACTGTAAGTAAATCAGATAAATACATTGATAAGGGATCATTTGTAAAATCCCCTTTCAAAAAAGCTGTAGTTGGACAAGTTGGAGATAAAAGTATATCAACATTTTTAAATGCCTTATCAAAATCATTTTTTATCAAAGTTCTTACTCTTTGAGCTTTTTTATAGTAAGCATCACTATATCCAGCTGATAACGCGTAAGTTCCTATTAAAATTCTCCTTTGAACCTCATCTCCAAAACCTTGTGATCTACTTTCAGAGGTCATATCAATTAAGTTATTAGAATGATCCGATCTATATCCATACTTGACACCGTCATATCTGGCTAAATTAGCAGAAGCTTCAGAAGGAGCGATAACATAATATGTTGCAATCCCATCATTAAATCTAGGACAACTAATTTCTAATATTTCCGCACCAAGTGATTGAAATCTTTGAACACCCTTTAAAACTGATGTTTTAACTTCAGAATCTAAACCGGGATGTTCTAAACATTCTTTGATAATTCCGATCTTTAAACCTTTAATAGGATTATTTAGATTAGTAATATAATCCGGTACAGGATAATCTAGTGAAGTCGAATCAAGGGGATCCTTTCCTGAGATTACAGAGAGTATTTCGGCAGCATCAGAAACAGTATTTGTAATAGGCCCTATTTGATCTAAAGAACTTGCAAATGCAATTAACCCCCACCTACTAACTCTTCCATATGTTGGTTTTAATCCTACGACTCCACAAAAAGAAGCTGGTTGTCTTATTGAACCACCTGTATCGGAGCCAATTGAAGCTACGCATAAACCAGCAGCAACAGAAGCAGCACTACCCCCAGAACTTCCTCCGGGTACTCTTTGTATATCCCATGGATTTGAGGTCACGCCAAATGCAGATGTCTCAGTAGAACTGCCCATAGCAAATTCATCTAGATTAGTTTTTCCCAAGCATATTGCTCCTTCATTCCAAAGATTATTTGAAACAGTTGACTCGTAAGGAGCAACAAAATTTCTAAGCATATTGCTAGAACATGAAGTAACTATTCCTTTAGTACAAAGATTATCTTTGATGGATATTGGAATTCCTGACAATAAAGAAGGCTTTGCATTATCTGAGATTTGTTTATCAATAAGATCAGCTTGCATTAATGCTTTCTCTTTTGTGATTGAGGTAAAAGCATTAATATGAGGATTTAAATTATCAATCTTACTGAGAAAATCATTTACTAATTCTTTAACAGAAGAATTTCCACTAGTGATTTCATGCCGATAAGATTTAAAATCCATTTACAAAAATTAAAATGTATAAGGGTAAATAATATAACTACTGAATAGTTAATGGTTCACTTTTCTTACACCTAATTAAGCTATGAGAAATATCTTGTGATCCTTCTTCTGTAAGATCACTTAGAAATATTTCTAAATTTCCTTTTAAGCTTTTCTTAGTTAAGAAAGGGCCAAACCAATAGGTCACATTTGGAGCCTGAGTTTCTACTTTGGCCCACCATGCTAATCCTAATTTGTTTCCAAGTTTTCTAATCAATTTATTTAGTATGAGGACGTTTATAATTTGTTAAATTCTATACAATTAGAGACTGATTTTTCAACACTAAGTTAATTATTAGGAAGTAATGTATGGAAATAGTGATAAATGCTCGCATTTTTATAAGAATTTAATGAGTAAACTTAAATATTTAATTATTTTTTGTGATGTGATTGATAAATATACTTGCAGCTACTGACGCATTCAGACTGGTTGTTTTCCCTTTTAATGGGATTTTCAGAAGAAAATCACAATATTTTTGAGTAATGAGAGATATACCTTTATTCTCAGAACCAACAACTATTACCATAGGTAAGTTTTCCTTAAATGTTGAAAGACTTAAATTAGCTTTTTCAGTTAAACCCACAACTAAAAAACCCTCATTTTTCAAAGTTTGTAAAGTTCTATTTAAGTTAATAACTCTACATACAGCTATATTCTCTAAAGCACCTGCAGCAACCTTTGCAACAGTTCCAGTAATACCTGCAGATCTTCTTTGGGGGATGATAACTCCCATACATCCAAAAGCTTCTGATGATCTTATTATTGCCCCTACATTATGAGGATCAGTAATGCCATCAAGACAAATTAATACTGGAGTAGATTTATTGACTTTTGAAAGACTAATTAATTTATCTAGAGATATAGTTTGACTATAAGATACTTGCAAAACTATTCCTTGATGAACTGCACCACGTGTTATTTGAGATATTCGAGCCCAAGTAACTTCTTCAACTAAAACGCCTTTGCTTTTTATTTCTTTTAATACGGTGAAGAACTTTTCCGATGATCTTATCTCAGAGGTACACCAGACCCTATTAATAGGTCTATTACTCTCAAGGGCAGCAAAGACTGAATGTTTACCCCATATAAAATCTTCTAAGTTTGATTCCCTAAATTGATTTTTATAATTTGGTTCATTTAAATCATTAGATGGTTTAGAGCTATTTATGTAATAATTTCTTGGCTCATAACCTTTGGCACTATTATTTCCAAAATAGTTATTATTTTTAGATTTATTTTGATACTTTTTAAAATCTTCACTTCTTGTTGAATTTTTTGTTTTAGAAAAAATTTTATTTTCTTGACCTTCTTTCTTCTTATTGCTGGAAAATTTTCTGAATTTATTATTAGGTTTATTTTTCATATGGAAAAGTTATTTATTTTAATTCTAGTTGATTGAAAAGTTGAGATAATCTTTTTGGATTATTTAAGAATAGCCATCCTACTAATGTTTCAAAGCCTGTAGATTGTGCATAAACTGCAGGTTCTATAGTTTTAGGTGATCTTTTAGTTTTATTTCTTGCTCTTCTTACAAGATCAATTTCCGTATCATTTAAAAATGGTTCTAAAAACTTCAAAGATTGTACTTGAGATTTTGCTTTAACCTCATTAACCACTGATATATGTAAATCCTTTGATTTTGCCGGCATCTTTATGTATTTTAATCTTTGATGTAATTCCCAAACTGAGTCTCCTAGCCAAGCTAATTGAATTACTCCAATTTCAAAAGAAACTTCTGTAGGTTTTTGATCGTTTAACCAATTTTCCAATTTTTCAATTATTTAAATTTTGTAAGGCATTTTCTAAACTAGATTCTAAATTTAAAAAATCACCTAATCTAACCAATTTAATAGTTTGATTTACCCTGGAATTTCCTATTACAGAAAATTTCAGTTTAAGTTTTTTACATTCTTTAGCTGTTTGAACAAGAGCTCCTAAACCAGAGGAATCTAAGAAATCAATCTTGGACAAATCGATAATAAAAGGCAATGGATTTTTTTCAAGATTACTTGTAACAAAGTTCTTGAATTGCTTCTCAGAGAATGCATCTAATTGCCCAGTAAAACTGAAAATAATAATTTTTGGTTTTACTGTGACATTACCTCTAAGAGAAACGGTTAGTCTTTGGAAGTCTTCTATGATTTAATCCTCCAAAATAATTTATCAAATGTAACTATCAAATCA
>MDTA01084805.1_pt1 | contig 12453 bp, 7 predicted proteins | sample 811151 | NCBI WGS metagenome assembly MDTA01 (sample SAMN05326648, study PRJNA326480) | marine metagenome | isolation source: seawater | place: Indian Ocean: South | collected 2010
GAGGAGCTTGTAATTCTCGTCGACCAGCGCCATTTGTTTAGTGCCTGGTTCGGCCCGAGCATCCTTGGCGCTCTTCACCGGCGCCTGAAACGCAATCGCTTCTCCTCGCGTTTGCCGCCGACCTGTCAGAAGTGGCATGACATCCAGTCCATCCAGCTGCGGCTGATTGTCCGGCAACTCCACACCGGCAGCTTTCAGCAGAGTCGGATAAAAGTCGCTGGTGCTCATGGGCGCGTCGACTATACGGCCACCTTCCAATTGGTTCGGCCACTCAACGATGGCTGGAACGCGAATGCCGCCTTCCCAGAGTGTCGCCTTCTTGCCTTGGTGAGGGCCGGCGGAATTGCATTCATGGATGTATGACGGTCCGTTGTCGGAACAGAACCACAGGATGGTATTTTCGTGAAGGTCGCGCTCTCGCAGCCAGGCGCGCAATCGGCCTATTTGCCGATCCATGGCGGTGATGGATCCAAACCAATGTTGAGCCGGCATAGGCTGATCGCCGTAGCGTTCCCGGTCTCCGTCGGAGGCAACCAAAGGCGTATGCGGCGTGTGAAACCAGACCAGGGTAAGAAAGGGCCGACTAGCGGCAACTTGCCGAGCCATGAAATCAATCGCTCGATCCATGGCTAGCTCCGATTCGTATCCACCGAGCCATTCGTCCACCATTTGCCCCGGCCCCGTCCAATAGCTGGCCCGCCAACGATGACCGCCCGTCCGTTGGTTGAAGGCAACCGGTTCGGTTTGTAGATGACGGTAGTCCTTTTCCCCATGCCTGCCACCAACATGGTAGACGGGATTGTAAGTTGGCACCATTGATTCCGCCGAAAAGCACTCATCAAAACCGTTTTCCCAGGGAGGCGAATAATTGGCAGGATCAATAGCTCCAGGAAACTCGCTTTGTTTCAAAGTCTTGCTCAGACCACCAACGTGCCACTTGCCAAAGTGACCGGTGCCATACCCTTGCTCCTGCAACACCTCGGCTATCGTGATCTCCCCCCGCTTCAGAGGCAGCTCCCCTGCCCACTCAATGCCGTAGCGAAAAGGATGCCGTCCGGTCAGGCAGCTGGCCCGAGTAGGTGAACAAACGGGAAAGGCTGCGTAAAACTGATCCATTCTCACCGCCTCACGCGCCATGGTATCGAGATGGGGCGTATGAACGGTGGTATTTCCGTTGTAGGCAACGTCTCCAAAGCCAAGGTCATCTGCCATGAGGAGAATGATGTTTGGCTTTTCGCCACCTGATAAGGAAAGCTGAATAAAGCAGAGCCACAAAAAGGCACGGAAAGCCGAAAGCATCTTCAGTGGTCTATCATTCAACCTGCGTATGTGTTCACTGGTGGGCATCTAATCAGTCAGTGTATTTCAGTGAGTACAATTCTTTGAGCGGTATCCGTGTTACTTCGACGTCTTCCTTATTAACCGAGTAAATGACCCAGAGGTGATTCCCGACAACCACCGAGTGCGGATACTGGTAACCGCCCGCACCTTTCGACTTGCCTTCGTAGCGCTGAGGGGGAGCCGCGAACTTGATGACCGCCATGCGATCGAAATTGAGGCCGTCTTCAGACAAGGAAATGGCCAGCATTTGTCGACCCCCCTGTCTGGCGGACATGGCTAACGGATTGTTAATGACGTAATACCGGCCATTGGGCAATTGCCCGGAGTTGGCCCGTGCCCCCGTATCCGGAAAATTTGTACGAGTTGGTGGTGTCCAGTTTTCGCCGTTGTCAAACGAGAAAGAGGCATAGTGCCGCCGTGGTCTGGATGCTTCGGTTTCAGCTCGGGTAGTTCCGTGAACAGTTCCCTGATTCCTGTAGAGCCTTACCCAGGTGCCATCCTCCAGTCGCCAGGGTTGGGTGGGTTCGGTCATCCGATGCTCGTCATCTGAGTCAGGCCACTGCCTTGGTTTGAAGAGAAGTTGGGGCAAGTGGGCTGGTTCTTTGAAATAGGCGCTGAGCTTGGCTACAAGTGAAGGAACGCCTGCGGGAATAGAAGGATAGCCAGATTCTGGCACTGGGGATTGGTCGGACAGCCAGAAGACCGGCCCTAATGTTCCGTCCACGCGCACCTCGCGAGCCAGTAAGCCGATCCGGGTGCGAGAGACTTCGTTGAATCGATACACTTTCTTTTTCAAAGCTCGGTCGACACAGGTCACCCCATACAATCGACCGTCTACTTCGGCAAAGCCTTGCGAGGTCTGAAAGGGCTTGGGTACTTTGGCTACCGAGGCAGGGACGTAGTTGGCAAGTGGAGGAAATAACCGCTGTTGCTCCGACCAGGTTTTTCCTTCATCGGTTGAGTAACGGAAGACGCCATGTTGACCAGAGGAATTTTCATCTCGCGCGTGATTGTCCCATGACGCAAAGAGCACGCCTTGGTAATAGTGAAGGTAACCATGAAGGTTGAAGGTCCCGGTTTCCGGTGTGGCATAGAGCAAGTTGGTGGTCTTGGATTTCTCCAAAAAGTGGTAGCGAAAGCCGGGAGCGTCTTGAACCGTCCACTTCACAACAGGTTGTTCTGTGGCCTTGAGAGTCGAGTTTGCTAAAGAAAGTGCAAAGACGTAGCAGATCAGGAGGCTGAATCGAAGGGGCTGTCCTTTGCGCATCAATTTCGGTGGTTGGCTCTTTAGATAAGGCTGAGGCTATCAGTGCTATTCTAAAAAGTAATCGGAATACCGCCACTTCCAGTCCGACTTTTTCTTGGGATTCCCGTCTCCAATAGCGGTTGTAATTTCATCGATCCATTGCTGTACTACGTCGGTGTGCCGTAAAGGATCATTGGTCTTTTCCTGCCAAGCGAAAAGCTGTTTCTTGAGTCGCTCGAGGGTGACTTGATGATCTTTGTTCCTAGACAAGTTTTCAAATTCGTAGGGATCGTTCTCCAGGTCGTACAACTCGAATTCAGGAGCATGTTTCATCGATCGATACCCGGCAGCAATGGCAGGATTGGACTCGATGACGCTCTTTTTTATGTCTGGGAAATAACGACCTGTAACGAAATCGAATTCGGGGTTTTCCAAGTGGGGCGCCAGGTTGTGAATCAGCTTGTATCGCTCACTGCGCACTGACCGTTGGGGGAAGAAGTTGAATAGTCCGTGCAAATGCCATTCGGCAAACAAGTAAGGGCGCCAATTTGGCTTCTCGCCTTTTAGCAGCGGAAGTAGCGAACGTCCCGGCAATGTGTTTGGTGTAACCGAACCAGACGCTTCGAGGATCGTTGGAAATAAATCGATCGAAGAGACGAGTTCTTGTCTTCCTTGACCCGCTTTCGTTATGCCGGGCCACGAAACGATAAGCGGAATGCGCAGGCCACTTTCGAAGCAGGTTCGCTTTCCCCGCAGCAAGTCGGCTCCGTGATCGCCAAGATAGATAACGAGCGTGTTGTCTGACTTTCCGCTCGACTTTAGTTTCTTCAGAAGATCGCCGATCAATGTATCGAGACGATTCATACAATTGTAGTGGTCGGCTGTTTGCTGCCGCAGTTCGGGGTGATCGATTCCTATGTAGGCGAGCGGTTTTACATCCGCTCCCGTGAGGGGTTTTTCTGGAAGATTTTCCACTTGCGGGATAAAAGGCCGATGGGCGTCCGGATAATTGACCATGAGGAAGAATGGATCCTCTGAAGTCTTCATGAATTCGTCTGCCAAGTTCGCGTATCGACCGAGTTTCTTGCGATCGAAGTTGGCTGTCGGTATCTCTTTGTAGTCGAAAGGAAAAGCGGAGGCGGGATTGATGTGCAGCTTACCGATGATCCCGGTGCGATAACCTGCATCCTTGAGACTGCGGACGACGTTCGGCGTATCTGCTTGATACATCCGAAAGTCCCAGGTCGCCAAACCGATCTGGCCATTCTGGTGGGGATAGAGTCCAGTGAGAATCGAAGAACGGGATTGGCTGCAACCGGCTTGGGTGACAAAGGCTCGATCGAAACGAACGCCGGTCTCGGCTAAGGTATCGAGGTTCGGTGTTTTAACATAAGGCTCCCCATAACAGCCCAATTCGGGGCCGTTGTCCTCAGAGGTGATCAGGAGTATATTGGGTCGAGTTTCGGCCGCCAATACGAGGACACCCATTAATGTGCAACTCAGTAGTACTAGAATAGATTTCTTCAAAAAACTAACATAGAAGAAGTGTATCATCTCGGTGAGATCAAATTTTGTTTCTGGCAGCCTATTTTGTCAGCCACTCGAGGTTGAAATGGGCCAGCGTGAGGTTGGCATAGGCCCAGTCGCGATTGCGTTTTATTTTGGGCGGATCTACCCCGCTTTCATAAAAGCATAGAATAGATTCGTCCTGCAGGACTGCCAGGTCGCTGTATGCGCTGGGCCCGTCTTCCAGCAACTTTTGCACGGGCCAGGTGAGGCCACCATCATGACTGAGCTTGATGGTAACGTCGTGTCGTGCGGAGTGTTTGCGCTTGGTGGTGTGAGGATTGGAGAACAGAAGGACGGAACCAAGAACACCATCACCGCCCGGGTGGGCAACGATACCGGCCATGCAACCTGGTTCCAGCAGGTCCTCGACAAGTTGCGGTTCTGACCAGTTCGTAGCGCCATCGTCGCTGTAACTGGCAAGACGGCGGTTACTTTCGTGTGAATTCCGCACGGTCATGATCACTCGCCCGTCGGCCAGCTGGGCCACGTTCGGTTCTCCGCCTTCCCGGATCGCGAGCTCTCCCGCCTCCCAGGACTTTCCGTTGTCATCGCTGAATATTACGCCGGTCGTTTTTCGCAGCGGAGCATTTTCTTCGTAGGTGGCCAGCCAAAAGGGCACTATCAATCGGCCCTTCTCCAACTGAATAGCATGCCCTGGACCGGAAGCGATGGCTTGCCAGTCCAGCTCACCACGAAATTGATCCATGGCATAGGTAATCTCGACCGGATCGCTCCAACTTATTCCATCGTCTTTGCTGACCATGTAAAAAGCGCGGGAATACTCGACACAGTAGACCATATGAACTAAACCGTCCTTGCCGGCGATGGCCATCGGATTGTTGACGGTCTGCTCATCCGGACCGCCCATGTCCTTACCCCGTTTACTTTCCGGCATGTGAGGATTGCGCGGAAGCCTGGGGCCCATGTGTGCCACCTGTTTAGCGGGTGAAAAGGTCTTTCCACCATCCGTGCTGCGCCGCATATGGATTTCAATTTCACCCCGATCAGCTTCCCTGAGTTTCCTGGCTTCACAGTAAGCGAGAATCGTTCCTTTGGACGTGACCACGATTCCTGGAATTCGGTAGACGGAATAGCCGTCTGTTTTTTCCTCGAACAGCACTTGTTTGTTGAGGAAAGGCTTTTCCTTTGCCGCTGGTGCGAAAGCCTGCTGCTCATTCATTGTTGCCCGCAGCTCGTCCAAGACACTGGAGAAGGCAGGTTCATCGACCACATTGGCGTGTTCGATTCGGTAATCTCCTCGATAGGTCACACTCGAAGCATCGGTGTAGTCGTAGAGCTCTTCCGCGATCACCTCGCGGGAAGAGAAATCGATCCAGCGTCCATAGCGGTGGGTGGGCGTGCGGATGGAATAGCCCATGACTTCCGGTTTGCTTTTGCTGAAGGGGCGAGCGAACTGGCTGCGGACAAGGGCGCGACCGGGGGCACGTGGGTTGTCCAGGAGCTGACGAAAGCTCGTCCCATCCAGTGGCCAAGGGGTTTCCAATCCTGCCAGATCGGCAAGCGTTGGATAAAGATCAATAAGCTCTACCAGGGAATCCGTTGGTATCCCCGGTTTATCCATCCCGGGAACCCGGACGATCAAGGGGACCCGCGTGTCCAACTCGAAGTTGGTCCCTTTACACCAGCGTTGGGTTTCGCCCAGGGCAAAGCCATGGTCTCCCCACAGAACGACGATCGTGTTGTCCGCCTCACCCAGTTCTTCCAGTTTCTCGAGCAGTTTCCCCACTTGCGTATCCACATAGCTGACACACGCGTAGTAACCTTGCCGGAGGACACGGGTTTGCTCGGCATCTAGCTGCTCGTCATTGGGCATGTCGACATAGCCACCCAGTTCGCGATGCGAATGGTAGGCTGGTTCCGGGGCGTCCTTCACCTCCTTCGGTTCGTCTTTAAGGGTAAACGCCTCGGGGTCATACCAGTCCCAGTATTTCTTGGGGGCGTTAAAAGGCAAGTGCGGCTTAAAGAATCCCACAGCGAGGAAAAAGGGTTTTTCATGCAGGGACAGCTCCTCCAGGGTCTGGAGGGCCAGATTGGCCAGCTTGCCGTCCGTATAGCCGTCGTCCGGCACATCGGCCCTTTCGTAGGACGGGCCCTTACCGGAATGGCCTTGGTTTTCCGGCAAGTAGTAGTTCTTCCAGCCAGGCTTTTGGAGTATGGCCGGAGTTGTCCAGGATGCATCGTCCTTCTCCTTGGCGTTGCCGCTGATGATCTTGCCCAGGCTGAGTGCGGTATAGCCTTGCCGCATGAAGGCTTGGGGCAAGGTAACGATGTCCGGCAAGGTGTCGCGAAACTTGTTGCGGTTGTGCCAGACGCGGGTCGCATCCGGGAGCCGACCGGTCAGGATAGCGGCTCGCGAAGGTCCGCAGACCGCCTGCTGGGTATAGGCACCGGTGAACACGCGTCCGGTGGCGGCGAGCCGATCAATGTTCGGGGAAATGGACAGCTCGTCCCCGTAACACCCAAGAGCGGTCCGAAGGTCGTCGATAGCGATGAAGAGGACATTGGGGCGTCCGGAATTGTCCCCGTAGCAGATTGCCGTCAAGGCCAGGAGGAAACCCAAAGTTATTCGCAGTAGGTAGGTCACATCTACTGCAGTTTGAGTTTCCCAAATAGGATCCGGGTCCGAGGACGCGTCTCCGTACCACTATCCCAAACAGCTCGATAATCGCCCGGCGCCACTTCGATTAGGGTAGGATAGGAATTTTTGATCCCCATATGGAAAAAGGTCTTTTGCTCGCTCCACTCTCCTCCTGGCAACCTCGTCTTGTAGCGCAAAGAAGTACGTCCCCCGTTGGGGAATCCAGGCCAAGTGTAATCCCGCTGGGCCGGTCCATCGCTGTAGACGTAGATATGGGTTCCGTCGCTGCCTTGCGAAAAGTGCCCTTTGGATTTAGCATTGTGCAATTCGGACTCGGCTTTCGCTTCATTCCAGGTGTGGCCCCCATCCCGGCTCACGCTCGAGTAAGCGCGAGGAGGATCGGTGGTGAGGCTCGTCTCATCGTAATTCGCGGTACGCATGACGATTTTCAATCCACCCGGATCGCCCCACGAGGCGATATTCCCCTCGTGCAGAAAAACCCGGGCGCTAGTCGGTTGCGGGATGTAGGCTTCCAACTCCCATTCCAACAGGCTGCTGCTGCTGAGGACGAAGTGATCGCGACTTCCGCGCGGATCTGATCCCAAAGTGTTTCGGTGAGCTGGAAGCAAGTAGCGTTTTTTCCCATCAATCACCGTTTCAACGACCGACGCATTGGTGATCAACGGGCCCGTATAGTGCATGGACAGCTCCACCGGCGTCCAAGACCAACCCCCATCCGCAGAGAATGCGGCCACCAAATGCGATTCCTCGCTGTTCTCCTGCTTGATGGAGCAACGCATGGCGAAACACCAAACGACATTCTGATCCGTCGGTTTGAAAAGAACGGGGTTAGCATAAGCGAACTGAAGATCGCCTTGCTTTTTATTGTGATCGAAAATCGCTACAGGTTCCTCCCAAGTATCGCCATCGTTGCGGGAAACCATAGCGAAAATGTCACCCATGTCCTTCTTTCCATTGGTCATGGCTCCAAAGGCGACTATCAGATGCCGGCTTTTCCACTGGGCTATGAAGGGCTGCCAGACTCTCCACGAATCCGGATGCTGATCCACATGCCTCAGTTCGCGAATGTCAGAAACATCGCCTTCATAGTCACTCAAGTTTCGCTTTTCACTGGAAAACGCTGGCAGGGAGACGAACGCAAGCAGGGGCAGAAATAGATGTCTCATAGCTTAAGGATTCAGGCCTCATGCTAGGCCGTGCAATTGGGCAAGCAAGGTGGAATACTGGTACCGTCATTGATCCAGTATCCTAAACACTTAAACGGGAGCCAAACACTGATCCCTCGTTTGAGAACCCATATCCGGACCAAACGGATCCTACTGGCTCCGTCCCGCAAACTAGCATTGGTTTCAATTTAGGTCGCGGTCGAGGGTAGGAGCGGTTTTATCCCGCGATATGTTATGGGAGATGGCGGCGTAAAGCCGCTCCTGCAATCTGCCAATGAAACAGAAAACGCTAGTCCATGGGTTAAGTTGACGCATATGAGCCCTGGCGGGACTACGGCGGAGCAAGCCGAGCGACCATTAAAAAGTAGTACAGGCATCCTGCCTGTAATCAGAAACTAAGACCACAGGCTAGAAGCCTATGCTACCCTATCGACTCCTAGTGAACCCGGGATGGCGAGTGGACGATGTTAAAACACCATTCCCTCTCTTGACGCTAGCAAATGAAGAGGCGGATTTGGCTTGGATCCGCGGTCTTCGTAACTACCATGAATCGACTTTTCCTAGCTCTCTCATTTAAATAAGTTCAACCACCCTTAAAATGATTCAAATATCGTCGTCCTCACACAAATCCCGACTGATCGCTTCTCTTTCCATTGCCGTCGCTTGCGGCGCCACCCAAATTCAAGCCCAAGACTTCTCTGCTGGAAAGCCACTAGGGGCGACCAATGAAGCTGGCGATTGGGTGGAAATGTCAGACAACGTAAAGGTCTTCGGCAGCTTCCACTTCGCGGAGAGCTGCACCTTCGATCCTGCTAGGAATTTGATATTGGTCATTAATTCCGGCGATCGCACTGATGAATCTAAGAATGATGGATACGTATCGCTCATCAATCCCGATGGCAGCGTGCATACCTCAAAATGGGTTGGAGCAACTAGAGATGGGCTCGAGCTCTATAATCCGCTGGGAAGCGCCATCAAAAACGGCGTCCTCTACACCGTCGATACTGATACGGTACGCTTGTTCGACCTTAAGTCGGGAACGCCCCTTCGCTCAATGCATGTACCCGGTTCTTCCCTACTCAACGGAATCGCTGTAGCGGATGACGGAACGATCTACGCATCCAATACCCGTCCCGACTGGAAACTGTACAAAATAACCAAGGACGGCAAATCATCCGTTCTGGTCGAAGATGGAAAGTTGAATATCCCCAATGGAGTGGCAATGGATCCTGACGGCAACGTGGTCGTCGTCAATATCGGCAACCGAGATGTCATTACATATAGCCCAAGCGGCAAATTAGTCCGCGTCGAGCAATCCGGTGAAAAAGGAAGCGATGGCATCGTCATCATGGACGACGGAACCAAATACGTTTGCAGCGTTCGCCACGGCAGCGTCTCCTGCATCCGCCCAGGCAAGAAAGCGGAGATCATCGCCAAGGGAATTCCCAGCGCCGCGTCTATGTGCTACGACTCTATACAGCACCAGTTGGTCATTCCGATGAATCCCAACAACGGCCTAGCATTCCTCAAACTCTGAGGAAGCGCAAAGTGGCAGCGATCTCCGCCAAGAGGTAGGGTTGCTTGTCCTCAAGCAACTGCAACAGGCGACAACTCGAGTAGCGCGGGGCTTCAGCCCCCGTCAGTTTGAGAAAATCTCATCAGGTAGGGTCGATTGTCCCTAATCGACCGAATACATCTACCATCTCGGCTGCCTGAGGACAGTCAGCCCTACCATTTAAACACCGTCTGAAGCGCTGCCTTACCTCCAACTTCGGAACCACAAAAACCTGCCCACACGATAGCGTGATCCTGTTCCTGCCCAACAAGATTCCGCTTAACCCTGAATTCTTTTAGCGCATTGCCATTCCAATGCTTGCATGTTGCCACCCAAGCCACTAAAACCGCCCCGATTGTTCTCTGAAAGTAGTAATTTACCCCACCAGCGTTGCCTCGGTCATGCTTTGCATTTTCGCGAGGGCAGACTCCGTCTATTTGGGAAGCGGCATCAAGGTCGGCGAAGTCTCTACCGATAGCGCCATCGTTTGGACGCGTATATCCAAAGCTCCTGAGCCGGTTTACCCTGGGAACATATTCACAGTCGAGAATCGCTAAAACGTGAACAAGTTTCAAACGATGAGCAAACGCGAGCTCGGTTCCCGATGAGTTCGCAACCCGAATTCATTGAAACTTTTTTGGACGGGATTGCCTGGGTTTCTAATCAAGGTCGCTAATTCGAAAAAGCGATTTTTCAATTTTGTAACCCTATCGGCAGGGTAACCGTCTACTATCAGGAGTAGGACCAATCTACTCGCCCAAATACACGCCAATGAAATACCTCTTCTCAATTCTGATTTCCCTGCTCGCTTTCAAACTGCTCATCGCGGACAAGCCCAACTTCGTATTCATTTACGCGGATGACATGGGCTGGACCGGCACATCCGTGGAGATGATTCCCGGCGATGCGCGAACCAAAAGCGAATACTACCACACGCCAAATATCGAAAAGCTCGCATCAATGGGAATGCGCTTCTCCGCCGCCTACGCTCCTGCCGCCATGTGCACGCCCAGCCGAGCGGCAGTCCTCACAGGTAAGACACCCGCCGAGATCCATATCACTACGCCCGGTCCAGGTTTAGGAACGAATGCCCATAAAATGCGTCCCCCGACGCAATTAACGGAATTCCCCGCATCGGAGATATCCATCGCCGAAGCCTTGAAGCCGGCCGGCTATGCCAGTGCCTATTTCGGCAAGTGGCACCTGGGCCAAGGTAATCCGGGCCAGCATGGCTTCGACGTCCATGATGGATCGACGTCTAACTTCACCCCGGAAAACTCGGGACCCGACAACCCAAAGGACATCTTTGGCATCAATGAACGAGCCATCGCATTCATAAGAGAAAATGTGAACGAGGGACGTCCGTTCTATGCCCAGCTTTTTCACTACGCCGTTCATGGATCAACGATAGTTTCCAGGTCCGAATCTAAAGAGAAATTTAAAGCCGCTAAGAAAGGAAAGCTCCACAAGGACGCTACCTTCGCCGGAATGACCTGGGACTTAGATCAAAGTATCGGTGAAGTTTTGGACGAAATTGAGAATCTCGGAATCGCCGATAATACCTATATAGTCTTCATGTCCGACAATGGTGGCCCAAGCAATCCACGCTTCGGTGTTCGCAACAACGCCCCCCTCAACAAAGGAAAAACGACTCTCTGGGAAGGCGGCATTCGCGTCCCCTTCATCATTTCTGGTCCCGGAATTCTCGCTAATAGCCATAGCGGCGTGGCGGTAACCGGCTGCGACCTATTCCCAACCTTTTGCGAATGGGCCGGCGTTGATATAAACCACAGCATCGACGGATCCAGCCTCGCGGCTCTCCTAAGTGGGAATGCGAAAGATCTAGACCGCCACGTAGACTCGCTCTTGTTTCACACACCTCACTACGGTCGGAGCCAGGATGCCAAGCCAACAACCGCTATCATCGCAGGCGATCTGAAACTCATAAAGCATTGGGAAACCAATTCCTACAGTCTATTTGATCTCAGCAAAGACATTGGAGAGAAGAAAAACCTTGCTAGCTCACAGCCAGAGAACCTCAAAAAGCTTATCGCTGTAATGGACAAGAGACTACTGTCCGTAAATGCTCAACTTCCGACCAAGAATCCCGACTACGACCCAAACGCTCCACTTCCTGAACCACGGGGTCCTCGAGGCCGTGGGCAAGGCAGACCAGGCGGACCTCGCGGACAAGGCGGAGGTCAAGACCGGCCAGCCAGAGGCGCAGATTAAATCGTTACCGAATTCTAATGGTAGGGCTGACTATCCCTAGTCAGCCGTCACGATAACACTCTTTAAAATTCGGCTGACTACGGGCAGTCAGCCCTACCCTCCTCAACTGTTAGTCCTGCGTAGCTATCAGCGAAGCATGGATCACTACTCTTTACCCGTCTCTCAAATCGTAGCAAATCAGTCGCGAACCCATTTCGTTCTGATTCACGTAGAGCAGACCTTTGCTCACGGTTGGAACTCCCCAGGTTTCTGGGGCCCTAAAGAGTTGGGCCTGGGAAATAATCTTCGCCCCTTCAGGGGAAAGATCGAGCCAAATTAAGGTACCCTGAGCTCCAATACAGAGGAAGGCTCCATCAATATGCAGCAAACTCGCGCGACCTAATCGGGCACTCTCAAGCGCGACGCTGTCTCGCCACATCTCCTTTCCAGATTCGATTTCGTAGCAGACGATTTCCGTGCCCCCCGTACCGTGGACTCCATACAAATAGCCGTCATGAGCAACTGGTGTGGTGAACTGACTGCCAAAGCGTTCCGCTTTCCAGCGAATCGACGCTGATCCATCCTTAGCAAATTCAACCAAGGCCCCGCCTTCCGTATACGCTTCTGTAATAAATACACCGCTTTCAACTACGACGGGCGATGCCGCATTAACCGAAGCGAACATCTGGGCTCGCCAGGGAATGGAAGCCTCAATTCTCCCGTTTCGAGGATCAATGCTGAGCAA
>MDTA01152287.1_pt1 | contig 12452 bp, 10 predicted proteins | sample 811151 | NCBI WGS metagenome assembly MDTA01 (sample SAMN05326648, study PRJNA326480) | marine metagenome | isolation source: seawater | place: Indian Ocean: South | collected 2010
ATCAACGTACTCCCGCACGCGATGAAAGAAATGGCCGCTCTCGGCATCGCCGACGAAATCCGTGCCGCTGGTGTCGAGACCGCCAACTATTGTTTCTTTAACCGTTACGGTCAGCTGATTCACCAGGAGCAGCGCGGTGTTGCCGCCGGCTATCAGTGGCCCCAGGTATCGATCCATCGAGGCGTGTTGCAGCAGATCCTCCTCGCCAAGGTGCTGGAGCGTCTTGGCCCCGACTCGGTGCGCACCGGGGCACGGTTTGTTCATTGCGACCAGACCGAGTTTGGTGTGCATGTCTCGTTTGAATATGAAGGCGGGTTTGTAGATTCGTTCCTAACCGAGATCCTGGTGGGCTGCGACGGCATCCGCTCGGCCGTACGCAAACATGTTTTTTCAGCTCCTGACCCGTTGGTTTATGCGGGTATTACCATGTGGCGTGGCATCACGCGCTGGCCCCCGATCCTTGATGGGAAGACCATGGTCTACGCGGGCTGGTTGGAAACGGGCAAGCTCATCACTTATCCGATCAGTGATGAACTGGATGAAAACGGTCATCAGCTAATCAACTGGCTGGTCGAGTTTTTTGTACCGCCGCGTGACCCGAGCGCTGATTGGGCGCAAGTGGGAAAACTCGAAGATTTTCGCTGGGCATGTGATGGGTTGCGTCTGGATTTCCTGGATGTCGTAGAGTTTGTCTCCGCGGCGCAGCAGATCTTCGAATACCCGATGGTTGACCGTGACCCCATTCCGTATTGGACTGATGGTCTGATTACGTTGTTAGGTGACGCGGCCCATCCGATGACGCCTCGTGGGTCAAACGGCGCTGGTCAGGCCATCCTCGACGCGCGCGTGCTGGCTGATCAACTTGCGGAACACGCTGATCCGTTTGTAGCACTGCATCAGTACGATTCGATGCGCGTTGAAGCGACGACGCGTGTGGTGCACGCTAATCGCACCGAACCGCCCGATGCTATCCTGCGCGAGATTTACCAGCGTACCGGGGATCAACCGTTCGATAATATTGCGGACATTATCTCCGCAGACGAGATTACACAGATCTCCGCGCGCTACAAACGTGCCGCGGGATTTGCACAGGAACAACTGAACGAGAGTAATCAGTGATGTCCGAGTGGCTCAATACATGGCACGGGGGTTGCCATTGCGGCAACCTGAAGACCAAGTTTGTCACCAACGAGACTGTTGATGCGTTACCAGTGCGTGAATGTCAGTGCGGATTTTGCCGGCGTCACGGCGTGCGTACTGCTACCGATCCCAACGGGCACGTGTCGCTGACGATTCAATCGTCGGTGCTGCTTTCAAGATACTCACACGGCCTCGGGATTGCAGATTTTTTCGTGTGCAGTCGATGTGGCACATACGTGGCTGCCGTCATGCAAACGGAAGACGCTTCGTACGCGACGCTCAACATCAACACACTGACGGAAAACCCGTTTGGCGAGCGGCGAGGTACTGCGGCCAACTACGCCGCCGAGGACGCGGCCGGACGTGCGGCGCGGCGCGCGCGCATGTGGACGCCTATCTCTATTAGTTTTGCTGACGAGGAAACCTGAGCCAATGTATTTTGACCCAACGAATGGCATGCGCCCGCCCCCGTTTACCCATTCCGTCTACAACGCCCTGGTGGTTCCGCGCCCGATTGGTTGGATGTCGACTGTCAGTGTTGAAGGTGTGATCAACCTGGCACCGTTCAGTTTTTTCAACGCACTCAGTGGCGACCCGCCGTGTGTCATGTATTGCCCTAATTCCTTCAAGGCCGGAACCAATGAGCAGAAAGATTCGTTGGTCAACGTTGAAGCGACCAAAGAGTTTGTGTTCAACATGTGCACATATGAACTGCGTGAACAAATGGTGCACACAGCAGCGGTTTCGCCAGCATCGTTGGACGAGATGGCGGCCGCTGGGATCGAAGGTGCACCTTGTAATGTTGTTGCACCGCCGCGGGTTGCGGCTTCGCCTATAGCGATGGAATGCAAGTATCTGCAGACCGTCGATCTACCAACAGCTTCAGACGGCTCGCGACAAGTTGTAGTGATCGGACAAGTGGTGGGCATTCATATCGATGATAATGTCATCGTTGACGGTCTGATCGATGTACGCAAGGTCAATCCGCTCGCGCGACTGGGCTATCTGGAATACGCCCAACTCGACTTTGACAAGATCTTCGAGATGCGCCCGCCCGGGTTGCCGCCCCACGCCAAGGCAAATTAGCGACGTTGGACGCGCGTGCCGCTAAGGGCACGCGCGCCGCAACAGTTGGCTGCCGTGTTAAGCCACATCCTCGAAGTCCGCGTCGACAATATTGTCATCGCCGGAGCTCCTGGACTGCGTCGTCTCGGTCTCGCGTGCATATACGTTCTCTGCGAGCTTATCAGCTTCGACTCGTAACGCCTCGGTGGCGCGTCGGATCTGGGCGCCATCATTCCCTGCTGCAGCTGTTTCCAGCGTTTCCATAGCCGTTGTCACTGCGCTTGTGTCCAGAACTTCATGCGCCGCCAGGTCTGCCAACGACTTTTTGGTCGTATGCAGTAACGTATCCGCATCGTTACGTGCTTTAGCCAACTCCTGAAATTTGCGGTCTTCTTCAGCGTGTTGACGCGCATCCGCCACCATGCGCTCTACGTCCCCATCACTGAGGCCGCTGGAAGCGCGAATGACAATGGATTGCGCCTTCGCGGTCGCCTTGTCAGTAGCCGAAACATTCAGGATGCCGTTTGCATCGATGTCGAAGCGCACTTCGATCTGCGGAGCACCACGCGGTGCCGGCGGAATGTCGGACAAGTCGAACCGTCCGAGCGACCGGTTCGCAGACGCCCGTTCTCGCTCACCCTGCAACACATGAATCGTGACAGCCGGTTGATTGTCCACCGCCGTTGAGAACGTCGACGTCGCCTGTGTCGGGATAGTCGTGTTCTTCTCAACCAGGCGCGTCATGACGCCACCCAGTGTTTCAACACCCAGGCTGAGCGGCGTCACGTCCAGCAGCAATACGTCATTGACGTCGCCGCCCAGCACGCCCGCCTGTACGGCGGCGCCCAGCGCAACCGCTTCATCAGGGTTCACGTCTCTATGCGGTGTTTTGCCGAACAAGTCCCCAACAGCTGCCTGCACGCGTGGCATACGTGTCTGACCGCCAACCAGAATGACTTCGCTGATGTCGCCGACCGCGAGACCGGCATCTTTCAAAGCCTGCTCGCACGGAGGCAGAGTCCGAGCTACCAGATCCTCCACCAGCGACTCGAGCTTCGCGCGCGTCAGCCGGATCTGCAGATGTTTGGGACCGCTGGCGTCCGCGGTGATGAACGGCAGGTCAATCTCGGTCTGTTGATTGGACGACAGTTCGATCTTCGCCTTCTCCGCAGCCTCTTTGAGGCGCTGCAAGGCGAGTCGATCCTGACTGAGATCAATGCCTTGTTCGCGCGAGAATTCGCTCACCAGGTAGTCGATGACGCTCTTGTCGAAATCCTCGCCACCAAGCAACGTATCACCGTGCGTAGCGAGCACTTCAAACTGCGTTTCGCCGTCTACCTTCGCAACTTCGATGATTGACACGTCAAAGGTGCCGCCGCCCAGGTCGTAAACGACCACGCGACCGTTGCTCAGGTCTTTGTCCAGCCCGTATGCGAGGGCTGCCGCCGTTGGCTCGTTGATGATGCGCTTGACCTCGAGCCCTGCAATCACGCCTGCATCCTTGGTCGCCTGCCGCTGCGCGTCATCAAAGTAGGCCGGCACCGTGATAACAGCTTCTGTAACTTCTTCGCCCAGATAGTCTTCGGCGGTCTTTTTCATCTTCATCAGTACCCGCGCGGATACTTCGGGCGGTGCCAGTTCTTTGCCATCGGCACGCAGGCGCACATCACCGTTGCCGGCTTTCGTGACTACGTACGGCAACGTCTTCAACTCCTGTTGCACGGCCTTGTCGCCAAAGCGCCGACCCAACAAACGCTTGACCGCGTACAAGGTGTTCTCAGGATTTGTGACCGCTTGCCGTTTGGCTGCCTGACCAACAAGCACTTCACCATCTTGCGCAAGCGCAACAACGGAAGGCGTTGTACGCTCCCCTTCGCTGTTGTCGATAACCCGAGGTTTTGTACTTTCCAGAATCGCGACACAGGAATTGGTGGTGCCGAGATCGATGCCAATAATTTTGCCCATGGATATCCTCTGCTGAGCTGACGCTGCCGACGGCAGTGTTTCGTTATAGGGGGCAGATTGTGGGGACCCGGATCTTTTCAAGAGCGCGTGGCAAATGGACGCTAAAGAAGCGAGGACCGCACGCCGGATGGGGCGATTACCCCATAGGCTGGCTCACATGAACATGCGATCCCCCTGGATAACTTAAGACTGAACTATCTGAGGAACTGCGGTATGCGTTTCGTTATTTCGGGATTACTAGCAAGCTTGATGGGGCTCGTGAGCGTGGCTGCGTCGTCTCAGGATACGAAGCCCGCCGTCGGCGAGAAGTTTGGTGCCTGGACTTTTCATTGTCAGGCGATCACGGCTGACCACAATGTTTGCGCGATAGTGCAAACGGTTGTATGGAAGAAAAGCCAACGGCAAGTCATGCGCGCGGTTGTTCGGCCTATCGGTAAGGAGCAGAAGCGGCTTGGTCTGTTCGTCACCTTACCCCTCGGGATTCACCTGGCGCCGGCAGTCGCGGGTAAGGTGGGCGACGGGGAGCAGTTCAAGTTCATCATGCAGCGCTGTACGCAAAACGGATGCGAAGCCGCAGTGCGCGTTGACGACAAGCTCAAGTCGGCCCTGGAAAAGGGCAATCAGCTGGTTGTGGGTTTCAAGCCAAGTTCAGCCGCCAATGCCAAGCCGGTGGGCGTACGCATTTCGCTCAATGGTTTCACCGCTGGTACCAAGCAGCTAATGACGAAATAGCTATTTGGCTTTGACAGGCTTTGCCAGGCCATCGCCCTGCGAACATCGCATCCGCAATCCTCTCCGTGCACTTCATTGTGTTGGATATGGTGATTGGTAGACGACCATCTTTGTATTGCCCGTTCTGGTCCGGCAAATACTCAAAGCTGCGATTCCTGAACGCTTCAGTTACCGCTCACGCCGCGCGCCGAGTGCCTCTTGAACGGCAAAGAGCCCGCTGATCCACCCCCGACGATGATGTAGTCATATTGCATAGGTTGGCCGACCGGGTGCCTGTCTCACATGACCACGGTAAGGGCGGTGTCCGATTCAGGTCGATCGCTTCGGGATCATTTCAGGACGCAAATGAGTGCCCCACGGCGCGAACAGATCGAATAAGGTGCGACAGATTTTTGAGGGGTTTCACCCGTAATGCCCTGGAGTATTCGAGATGAGTCTGCGGCCTAATCGTGACGTGTTTATTACTTGCGCGGTAACCGGATCGGGCGGATCCCAAGACAAATCGCCGCATGTCCCGCGCTCGCCTGAACAGATCGCCAATGCGGCAATTGATGCCGCTAAAGCAGGCGCCGCCGTTGTGCATTGCCATGTTCGCGAGCCCGACACGGGCGCGCCCAGCCGACGCACGGAACTGTATCGCGAGGTGACCGATCGCATTCGAGCCGCAGACACCGACGTTGTTTTGAACCTGACCTCCGGCATGGGCGGAGATATGGTGTTTGGTGGCGGTGAGTCACCGCTGCCGCTGTCCGATGAGGGCACCGATATGGCGGGTCCCAGCGAGCGCATGGCGCACGTCCAGGAGTGCCTGCCTGAAATATGCACGCTCGACTGTGGAACGATGAACTTTGCGGAAGCCGACTATGTCATGACCAACACGCCGGGCATGCTGGAGCGCATGGCGAAGTTGGCTGTGGAAGCAGGCGTACAGATCGAAATTGAGGCGTTCGATACGGGGCATCTGTGGTTTGCGAAACAACTGGTGAAAGAAGACGTTATCCCGGCGCCCGTATTGGTGCAGCTGTGTATGGGAGTGCCATGGGGCGCCCCTGATGATTTGAATACGTTGATGGCGATGGTCAACAACGTGCCCGAAGACTGGACCTTCTCCGCGTTTTCGCTGGGTTCCAATGAGATGCCCTACGTAGCTGCGGCCGTATTGGCTGGCGGCAACGTACGGGTAGGGCTTGAAGACAACCTGTACCTTAGCCGCGGCGTGTTGGCGACAAACGCCCAGCTAGTGGAGCGTGCTGTCACCATCGTTGAGGGGCTCGGTTCGAATGTGGTTGGACCTCAAGCCGTACGCGAACGTCTCGGCCTCACAAAACGAGCACCGCCCGCATGAACCCGAAACAGGTCGCGATCGTTGGCGGCGGATTGATCGGTGGCGGTTGGGCTGCCCGATTTCTGCTTCACGGGTACGACGTCAATGTCTACGACCTGGACACCGAGGCTGAACGCAAGCTCGCCGAGCTGCTGGAAAGTGCGCGTAAGAGCCTCGGCGCGTTGCTGGACGCACCGCTACCGGCTGAGGGGCAACTGCGCCACGTCCAAACGATTGCTGGCGCGGTATCTGATGCCTTCTGGATACAGGAGAGCGTGCCAGAGCGCATTGAGATCAAACATGCCGTGATTGCAGAGATCCAGGCGCATGCGCCGGCCAAGTCAATTGTCGGGTCGTCGACCTCCGGCTACAAACCGTCTCAACTGCAGGATGGTGCACCAACACCTGGGCGTATTGTGGTGGCGCATCCGTTCAACCCGGTGTACTTGTTGCCATTAGTCGAGGTTGTCGCGACCGGCCAGGTGGACGCCGACGTCGTGGAGAAGAGCTGCGCGACCTTGGAGTCCGTTGGCATGAAACCGTTGGTGCTGCGTAAGGAGATCGACGCGCATATTGCCGATCGGCTGTTGGAGGCCGTGTGGCGAGAAGGGTTGTGGCTTATAAAGGACGGCATTGCCACCACCGAGGAAATCGACGACGCGATCCGATACGGCTTTGGTCTGCGGTGGGCACAGATGGGTCTGTTCGAGACTTATCGAATCGCCGGTGGTGAGGCTGGCATGGCGCATTTTGTCGGGCAGTTTGGACCACATTTGAAGTCGCCGTGGACAAAACTGATGGACGTGCCGGACCTCGACGACAAGCTCGTTGATCTTATTGCTACGCAGTCAGATGCTCAGTCGGGGCAATACTCCATCCGCGAGCTGGAGCAGATTCGTGATGCGAATCTGGTGGCCATGATGCGCGCGCTAAAGGAGCGGGAGTGGGGCGCCGGCGCGGTGGTCGCTGCGCACGAGGTCCGCCTCAGGCCAAACAACGATTCTGATCAGTAGTGGGGCGGCTCGCACGTGCTATCGTGGCCACTTCAGTCCAGGCAATCCCAGGTTCTCGCGCAGCGTCTTGCCCTGATAGTCGCGGTGGTAAAGGCCGCGGCGCTGTAACTCCGGTACAACCATGCGCGTGAAGTCCTCGTACGACCCTGGCACGTGGGTTGCGGCCAACACGAAGCCATCACAGGCGCGCCCTTCGAACCACTCCTGCAATCCGTCGGCAACCTGACTCGCTGTGCCGACGAAGTGCGGCGCCTCTTTCAGCGTACCGCGGCCACTATATTTGACAAAATCGTTGACTGTCGGATTCGGATTGCCACTCGTACGCATCACACGATCGCGAATCGCTTGCAGGCCATTGATGCTTGCGAGCTCCTCGTCGGTAAACGGCTCGTCCACGGGCTTGCTGCCAAAGTCGAAGTTCAGGGCCTCGGACAGCAGGGCCAGTGTATCGATCGGGTGGCTCAGGCTGGCGGCCAGTTCGGCCTTCTGTCGAGCAACTTCTTCTGTCTCTCCGACGGTGACATAAACGGCGGGGGCAATGCGATAGGAGTCCGGGTCGCGACCTTGCCGTTCCGCCTCTTCGCGCATGTCCGCATACATCTTCTGCCCAAACTCGAGCGTGGGTGAGATCGCGAAGATGAGCTCGCCCCACGCAATCGCAAACTGTCGTCCGCGGCCACTCTGCCCGGCCTGAATGACGAGCGGGTGCCCCTGTTGTGATGGTGGCACCGTAAACGGACCGCGAGACTTGAACCATTCACCCGCATGGTCCAGGCGCGAGACTTTGCTCGCGTCGGCGAACTCGCCGGTTTCACGGTCCGCCTTGATGGCATCCGCATCCCAGGCGTGCCAGTGTCCCATCACCACTTCCATGAATTCATCGGCGCGGTCGTAACGCCTATCGTGCTCAAGCGCGGCACTGGCACCCATATTGCGGGCTTCTGAGTCGTTTAATGATGTCACGACGTTCCACCCGGCCCGCCCGTCTGTCATGTGGTCCAGCGTCGCGAATGTCCGCGCAACGTGGAATGGTTCGAAGTAGGTTGTCGAACAGGTGGCCCCCAGACCCAGGCGATCAGTGACGGCACCCATCGCCGCCATGATAGGCACGGGATCCATCTTGACAACGCGTACGCCATGTCGAACCGACTCACCGTGGTCACTGCCATAGATATCCGGCAGCGCGAGACGGTCATCAAAAAACGCGAGGTGGAACTTCCCGTCTTCCAGCGTGCGGGCGATGCGCTGGTAGTACTTGGGACTCAGGAAATCTTGCGCGGCATCGGGATGACGCCACGCCGCCGGGTAGTTCGAACAATTCTGGGCTTGTAGAAACCCGACCATGACCATCTTGCGAGACACCGGCACATTCCTCATGCGTTAACTTCCCGTTACTGTACATTCATTGGTCTTCTGCGCGAAGATTCCGCGCGTAACGCTCATCAATCTCCCTTCTTTGCGGTTCGGCCAGCCATTCCGCCCAGCCACAGCATTATCGGAAAAAACCGCATGTCTGATGTTGACGTCGATCTCAACAACGCTTTTGCATTGGAGCCTCATGGCCCGGACACTTTTGTTGGCGAGAGCCCGCCCTATCCATGGGGTCGCATCTACGGCGGTCTGGTCATTGCGCAGGGTTTGTGGGCGGCGACGCTGACGGTCACCGCGGCACACCGGCTGCACTCGATGCATGCGTACTTCATGCTCGCCGGTGAGCCAGGCGAGCCCGTGAGATACGAAGTTGACCGCCTGCGCAACGGCCGCTCGTTTACGACCCGGCAAGTGGTCGCGCGCCAGAGTGGCGGCGCAATTCTGACGCTGTCCTGCTCGTTCCAAAGTGACGAGGAGGGGATTCAGAGTCAGTCCGCGGATTTCCCGTCCGATGCGCGCAGTCCGGACGAACTGGAGCAAACCTGGGGCGCGGGATTGCCGCGCGCAGATGTCGAATTGCCAGAAGGGGCTCCGCGTTGTCTGACGTGGACGAAGTTTCCGTTCGAGCTGGAGGACGACCCGCGCAAACATTTGTGTGCATTGGCATATCTGTCTGATGTTACGCCGGTTGGTGCGGTGTATCGCAGTCACCCGGAACATCCGCGGGACCGCATCGAGCGCCATCGCAAGTTCATGAGCGCCAGCCTTGATCACGCCATGTGGTTCCATCGGCCGGCGCGGGCGGATGCATGGACACTTACCGACACGCATGGACACGGCATTGTCGGGACGCGCGGCGTTGCCACGGGTTTGATGTTCGCGGCGGACGGCACACACGTTGCCACCATTGCGCAGGAAGCGCTGCTGCGGCGACGCGCAGACAGATAAGGGGTCTGTCTGTGCGAGAAATTGCGACATGACTACGCGGTATCCGCAGTCCACTTTTGTTGCCGCTGCACGCATGGAACGGCTGCACGCCAGTGCCGGGATCCTAGATGAGATCTTCGCCCGTACTCAGCTTGTAGAACATATGCCAGGGCTCGTGTTTGGACTGGTCGCTGATGGCGCTATTGTCCATAGCGGCGCGTTTGGAAGCCGATCAATTGAACATGAAGACGCACCCACAACCCGAACGGTCTTTCGTATCGCGTCCATGACCAAGAGCTTCACGGCAGCAGCCGTGTTGTTACTGCGCGACGAGGGGACGCTGCGCCTCGAAGACCCTTCCGAGGAATACGTGCCTCAATTGACGGGCTTACCCCTGCCAAGTGCTGACTCGGCGCGTCCGACGGTCCGAAATCTATTGCAGATGAACGCCGGCTGGCCGCAGGACGACCCATGGGCCGACCGCAAGCTGTACCTGGATGATGCAGCGATTGATGCGATTACCACCACTGGTCTCAGCTATTCCACTCCGCCGGGTACGCGGTTCGAGTACAGCAACTTTGGCTATATCTTGTTGGGCCGCATCATCCAGGCCGCCAGCGGCATCCCGGCTATGCAGTTCATTACCGAGCGGCTGCTGGATCCACTCGGCATGCAGGAAACACATTGGCAGTTGCAGGGGCTGGAGCATGCGCAATATGCGCCAGGCTACCGCTACGAGGACGAGACCTGGCGCGCGGAAGAGCCATTACCAAGCGGTGGTGATGTCGCCGCGTTTGCAGGCTTGTGTTCGACAGTGGACGACCTTGCGCGCTGGGTCGCGATGTTCCTGGATGCATGGCCGCCTAGAGATGACGCAGAGGCTTATCCTCTATGTCGGGCCAGCGTCCGCGAGATGCAGACATCGATGGCGCCCGTCGCACCAACGTTTTCCGACAAACGCCTGGACGTCTCCGCGGAACCGTCTGCATACGCGTATGGGTTTGGTTTGCAGACCCGCGACATAGGCAATCTGCGCCTCGTCGGACATGGCGGTGGACTGCCCGGCTATGGGACTCATATGTTATGGGCGCCGGAACACGGCGTTGGCGTAGTCGCACTGTCCAACGTAACGTATGGTCCGTCAGGTCGCGCATGTTTACACGCACTGCAGGAATTGCTGCGTCGGGCTGACGCGCCTCGTCGTGTTGTGCCCGTGTCCAATCATCTTCTGCAGGCGCATGACGCGCTCAACCGACTCCTGGTCGAATGGGATGATCAGGTTGCCGCGGACCTGTTTGCGGACAACTTTTTCCTTGATACCGATGCCGAACGCTGGCGTAGTCGTTTTCAGGCACTCCGCGAGGCACATGGATTCTGGCGGCACTTCACGCCTGTGGTGCCGCAGAACTGGTTGCGCGGAGAGTGGCGGGCACAAGGCGAGCGCGGCTGGTGCAGCGTCTGGTTGAGTATGTGTCCCACGGATCCACCACGCGTACAGATGTTGCGGCTGACCGGTGTATTGCCGCCGAGCGAGACCCTGAAAATGTTCGCCCGAAAGTGTCTTGCGTACATTAATGGCGATGGTGACGACGAGTGGTTGTCTGCCGCCAGCGCGAATACAAATGTGTCACGTATTCGACGTGCGCTTGAGTTCGCACGCGCGCGCGGCGGCGTATTTCAACTGGGGACGGAAGTTGGTGGGAACGGATCGTCCTGGGCAGAATTTGAGGTGTTTGCAGGTCGTCTATTGCTGAGTCTGGAGATCCAGGTTGATGCGCGCGATCGCTTATCCAGCTTGATCCTCAGTCGCAGATGACCCGCCCAGCCCGAGACCGGACCACTTGTTGATCATTCCGATAAGGTCGGCGGCAGCAACGGGTTTGGAAATGTAGTCGTCCATGCCAGCGCGTATGCAGTGTTCGCGATCGCCATCGAACTTCTTCGCGAGGACAACACCACACGTGCAGAATCCACCGTTATCCGGGACGTATTCTTCAGTAGACGCGAGAAAGCGGTTCTATTCTCGCGGTACGCGACCGGATCGTGACCGTGCAAGGCCCGGCCCCGGGAATCCAGATTCACGGCGGTCCGCTCGGGCGTCGGGGCTTGTACACTTGTGATCTCAGCTTTGAGGGCCAGCTCCGAGCGGTCTGCCTGGGCCACAATCCCGGTGTCATCGCTGCATGCGGTGAGCCCGAAGGCGATTACGAGACTAATGCATGCGAGACGCATGCTAGTCCTTTCTATGATTGTATCCTCAACTGATCGACGTTTTTGCGACGCACATACGCAACGTTGCGATCGACTGCGGCATGCCGGGCCGCCTTTGATTGTCCGTCGGCCGCACTGAGTGCAACTTTATATGTTCGCCCGTCCAATTCAACTGTAGTTCATGGCAAAAAGTCCAAAATGGGTGTTGTGCGGCGGCTTGTGTGCGTTGCTGGCCAGTGCGTACGTGGATGCAGTATCGGCCGCATCACAACCCCATGCCGTCGCGGCAATCGACGTGGCTAGCGGCCGGATCCTGGTTGAGCGGGATGTCGATTTGCGGCTAAGACCGGCGTCGCTGGCCAAATTGATGACATTGCATCTTGTCTTCGCAGCAATTGATGACAAGCGGCTCGGGTTGACTGACCAAGTAACGGTGTCCGCGCACGCGGCGACGCGACCACCGGTCAGAGTGGGCTTCGAGGTTGGGCAGAACGTTTCTGTTGAGGAACTTCTGCTCGCGACGATCTTGCGCTCAGCCAATGACGCGGCAGCGGCGCTTAGCGAGGCTGTTGCGGGCAGCGAGGCGGAGTTTGCGCGCCAGATGAATGCGCGTGCCCAGACGCTGGGCCTCAGGAATACGCGCTTCGCGAATGCCAGTGGTCTGCCATCCACGGCGGCTTACACCACGGCGCGAGATATGGCCC
>MDTA01188955.1_pt1 | contig 12451 bp, 12 predicted proteins | sample 811151 | NCBI WGS metagenome assembly MDTA01 (sample SAMN05326648, study PRJNA326480) | marine metagenome | isolation source: seawater | place: Indian Ocean: South | collected 2010
AGTGGTCTTTATTTTAGAGCAATAGTTAAAGGATTATTTGAAGGCTCAATTACAAATTATAATATTAGAAAAAAATTAATTAAAAGGCTTGAATTAGAGGGTTCAGAGCTATTATTAGATGAATTGAAATCTGTTGATTTAAATTATTCTAAAATAGTTCATAAAAATAATGTCAAAAGATTGTTAAGAGCGCTTGAAATATATTATATAACTGGTAAAGGACCCTCTGAGCATTTTAAAATGCAAAAAATAAAAACAAATGATAATTTTTTTAAAATTTATTTAAAAATGGACATAGATGCCTTAAGAATAAAAATTAAAAATAGAATTATATCAATGATTAAAAATGGTTGGATTGAAGAAGTAAATGAAATTGTATCAATGGGTCATAAAAAATCAAATCAAGCTATGGAAAGTATAGGTTTTAATGATGTGAATGATTTTTTAAAAAAAAAAATAAATTTAAATGAATTAATTGAACAAATTAACATAAATACTAGACAATATGCAAAAAAACAGATTAAATGGTTTAATAGAGAACAATTTGATTTAATAATTGATGTAACGGAACAACATAAGAGTTCGGTTATAAAAAAAATTATAAATAACTTTTATAATATTATATAGGATATGTATATTTTACCGCCCTTTAAGCTTTCCAGAGAGGAGGTAAGGGTAGTTAAAATCCTCCCCTGAAGAGGATTTTTTTTTATATATGAGTGAAAAAACAAATATTATTCTTTCAGCAACAGAAATAAAAAATTCAATTACTCGTCTATCACATGAAATAATTGAAAAAGTAAATATTAAAAATCTTGTAATTGTCGGAATAAGAAATAGAGGGGAATTCATTGCAAAACGAATTTCTTCCAATATAAAAATTTTTTCTAAAATAAATATACCAACTGGGTTTTTAGATGTTACTTTTTATAGAGATGATTTTCAGCAAAGATTATTACAACCACAAATAAAAGGTTCGGACATTAATTTTGAATTAAATGATAAAATTGTTTTATTAGTTGATGATGTTTTATTTACAGGAAGAACTATTAGAGCGGCATTAAATGAGATAATGGATTACGGAAGACCATTAGTTGTTTCTTTAGCTGTTTTAATTGATAGGGGCCATAGAGAAATGCCTATTAAAGCTGATTTTGTTGGTAAAAATATTCCAACATCGAATGTTGAAAAAGTCTTAGTTAGATTGAATGAGGTTGATAATGATGAATCAGTATATTTGGTTAAACCCTGAGATGTAATTATGGGTTTGTTAAAACAAAAACATCTTATAGGTTTAAAAGATATATCTAAAGAAGATATTGAATTGATTTTAAAACATGCTTTTTCATTTAGAGAAATTCTAAACAGACCTATAAAAAAAGTACCTACTTTAAATGGTAAAACTATTGCAAATCTATTTTTTGAGAATTCCACAAGAACTAAAATTTCATTTGAACTAGCTGAACGGAGATTATCCGCTGATACAATTAATTTTGCCAAAAATTCAAGCAGTATTAATAAAGGTGAAAGTTTTAAGGATACCATACAAAATATTGAATCAATGAAAATTGATTGTATTGTTATTAGGCATAATGCATCAGGGTGTTGTTATCATATTAGAGAATATGTTGACTCTGTTATAATAAATGCTGGTGATGGTATGTTTGAACATCCTACTCAAGCATTATTAGATATTATGAGCATAAAAGAAAAAAAGGGGAGCATAAAAAATTTAAATATTGCTATTGTTGGAGATATATATCATAGTAGAACTGCAAGGTCTAATATTTTTGGTTTAACTAAACTTGGAGCTAATGTTATGTTATGTGGGCCTGCAAATTTAGTCCCAGAAGATATGAAAGAATTCGGAGTTAAAATAAATTATAATATTGATGAAGTTTTGGAATGGGCTGATGTAGTTAATGTTTTAAGAATTCAGAAAGAAAGATTTAATTCCAATTTTTTACCATCATCAAGAGAATATAGAAATGCATTTGGCATAACAAAAGAAAGATTAAAAAAAATAAAAAAAGAAATAATTATTATGCACCCTGGTCCAACCAATATTGGAGTAGAAATTGATAATTATGTTGTTGAAAGTGATCAGTCAATAATTCTTGACCAAGTATTAAATGGAGTGGCAATAAGAATGTCAGTTCTTTATTTATTATTATCCTCAAAATAAAGTAAAAATATGAAAATAAATAAAATAACAAAAAAAATTTTATTGAAAGATGGTTTAATTATTGATCCATTTAAAGAAAAAAAATTTAAAGGTTCTATTCTTATTGAAAATGGATTCATTTCAAAAATAAGTAATGAAATTTCTGATGAAGACTGCGAAGTTTTTGATTGTAAAAATTTAATAATAACTCATGGTTTTTGTGATATTCACGCTCATTTTAGAGAACCAGGTGATGAAGATATGGAGACTTTGGAGTCAGGTGCTTTTTCAGCTATGTCTGGAGGATATACTGAGGTGTGTGTAATGCCAAATACTAATCCAACTATTGATTCTCCTGAAACAATTAAGTTTATTATTGATAAATCAAAAAAGCTACCTGTTTCTATTTTTCCAATTGGAGCGATTACCTTAGGCCAAAAGGGAAAAGAATTAACTGAGTTCTATGAGATGAATAAAACTGGTGCAATTGCATTTTCTGATGATGGTATTCCCGTCACTAATTCTAATGTAATGCGAATTGCTTTAGAGTATTCTAAACCACTAGGTGTACCTATTATTAACCATTCCGAAGACTTATTTTTGAAAAATGAAGGTCAATTGAATGAAGGAATTCTCTCAACAAAATTAGGTTTAAAAGGAAATCCTGATATAAGTGAATCAATTATGATTAACCGTGATTTAGAAATAGCTGCATTTACAAAAGGCAAACTTCATATTCCTCATGTAAGTTGTAAAAAATCAGTTGATTGGATTAGACTAGCTAAATCAAATGATGAAATTAATATTTCTGCCGAAGTAACACCACATCATTTAGCTTTTGATGATACAAATATTATTCCATTTGATACAAATTTTAAAGTTGCACCCCCAATAAGAACTTTTAAAGATAGAAAAGCTTTGATTGAGGGTTTAATTGATGGTACAATAGATTGTATAGCTACAGATCATGCACCTCACTCTATTGAAAAGAAGACAAATCCTTTTGAATTTGCACCTCCTGGAATGATTGGCCTCGAAAGTTCATTTGGTGTTATAAATAAAATTTTAAGTGTCGAAAAACTTCCTATTGAAAAAATTATTAAACTATTAACTAATAATCCTCGAAAAATAATGAAATTAAATCAAGATCTTTTCAAAATTGGTACCTTAGCACAAATAACAATTTTGGATAAAGATGAAGAATGGACTTTTAATAAAGATTTTATTTTTTCAAAATCTCATAACTCTCCTTTTATAAATAATAAATTAATTGGAAAAATTAAATCTGTGATTTCAAAATCATTTATTTTTAAAAGATAAAAAAATTAAATAAAAATTCTTGATGGATAAGATATTTTTTCATTATCTTTGTTTGCTAAACTAAAAGGCATTTTAATGAAAACATTTTCGATTAAAGAATCTGAAATTAGTAAATTGTGGCATATTATAGATGCGAAAGATAAAACTCTTGGTAGATTAGCATCTTCAGTGTCACAAATTTTGAAAGGTAAGCATAAGCCTACTTATACCCCTCATATGGATATGGGTGATTTTGTAATCATTATAAATGCATCAAAAATTAGAATTTCAGGAAATAAAAGTAAGCAAAAGCAATACTTTTCACATAGTGGATATCCTGGAGGTACTAAATTTGTAGACTTTCAATCTCTAATAAAGAACAACCCAGAAAAAATTATTGAAAATGCTGTTAAGGGTATGCTTCCTCATAACAGATTAGGAAAGAAAATGTTAAAAAATTTAAAAATTTATTCTGATTCTACTCATCCCCATGAAGCTCAAAAACCAACTTTAATGGAATTATAAAATTGGCAATCAACAAAGATATACTTTCAAACAGAACAGGAAGAAGAAAAACATCTATTGCACGTGTAAAAATTTATACCGGTAAAAGAAAGTTTATAATAAATGGTAAAGATTATAAATCTTATTTTGGTAGAATTGTCGATCAAAAACTTATCGAACAACCTTTTGATATTATTAAAAATTTTGATTACGAAGTACACGTTAATGTTAGAGGTGGCGGTCTAACTGGACAGGCTGGAGCTGCAAGGCATGGAATTTCAAGGGGATTATCTGAAATGAATGAAGAATTTAAAATACCTCTCAAAAAAGCTGGTTTGTTAACAAGAGATGCTAGGGAAAAAGAGAGAAAAAAATATGGTTTAAGGGGAGCACGTCGAGCTTTCCAATTTTCGAAAAGATAAGGATTTATATTGGAAGTTAATTTTGATAATCTACTAACTACTGGAGCTCATTTTGGTCATCTTACTAGAAGATGGCACCCTAATTTTAAGCCTTATATTTTAATGGAAAAAAATGGTATTCATATTATTAATCTTGAAGAAACAATTAAAGGATTGGATAAATCTCTAAATTTTTTATCTGATATAATTATTGATGGTGGAGAGATTCTTTTTGTTGGAACCAAAAAAAATGCAAAAGATATCATTCAGCAAGAAGCAGACAAGTGTGGTATGTTTTATGTTGTAGAAAGATGGCTGGGTGGAACTTTAACTAATTTTTCAACAATTAGAAAAAGTATTAAGAGGCTCCAATTACTAGAAAAAGAATCTAGCCCTGTATATGAGAACGCAACGAAAAAGGAATTACTTTCTCTTGAAAGAGAAATGATAAGATTGCAAGATCAACATCGCGGAATAAAGGATATGAAACGTTTGCCATCTGCATTATTTGTTGTTGATGCTAAATTTGAGTCTATTGCTATTAATGAAGCAAAAAGATTAGAAATTCCTGTTGTTTCTATTGTTGATACTAACACAGATCCTAATATCGTTGATTATCCAATTCCTGCAAATGATGATTCTATTCGAGCTTTGAAATTAATTATAAGTCAAGTTTCGAAGACAATATGTGAAAAAAGATCAATTGAATATCCAGATTCTTTAAGTCAAAAAATTGATCAAAATGAAAATATGTCAAATAAAGATGATAATGAAGCAACAAAAATTGATGTAGATACTTTAGTTTCAAATGATTCAAATGATTTGGATTCTCACGAGAAAGATGAAGATGATTCTGAATCTAAGGGAATGTCTAATATTGAAAAAAAAGATTTAAAAACAGAAGTTAAAAATGACAATATTTCTGATGCTGATGATTCAAATGTGAATGAACCTGATACAACTGAAGTTGAAAAAGAAGATTAAATAAAGGTTAAAATAAATGTCTACAAATATAAGTGCTTCTGTTGTTAAAGATTTAAGAGCTAGAACTGGTGCTGGCATAATGGACTGTAAAGATGCATTAAAAAATTGTAATGGTAATTTAGATGAAGCAATCGATTTTCTTAGAAAAAAAGGAATTGCTAAAGCTGAAAAAAAAGCTGGAAGACAAGCTGAACAAGGAACAGTTTTATCTTATATACATCCTGGAAATAGAATAGGTGTTTTGGTTGAAGTAAATTGTGAAACAGATTTTGTAGCTAAAACAGATGATTTTTTAAATCTTGCTAGAAATATTGCTATGCAAATTGCAGCAACTAATCCTATGTCTCTTGATAGAGATTCAATTGATCAAACTAAATTAGAAAAAGAAAAAGAAATTTTATTGGAACAAGCAAAATCATCAGGAAAACCTGAATCAATACTTGATAAAATTGTTGATGGTAGAATTGAAAAGTACTTTCAAGAAAATTGTTTGCTTGAACAACCCTACATCAAAGATGCAGATAAATCAGTTCAAGATATTTTGACTGAATCTATTGCAACTCTAGGTGAAAATATATCTATTGCTAGATTTGCCCGTTTTGAGGTAGGTGATAATTCTAATTTAAATAATTCACAATAAAAAAAATAAATTTTAATGATGAAACCCATATTCTCCCGGATTTTACTCAAGTTGAGTGGAGAAGTTTTAGCGGGTAAAAAAGGTTTTGGTTTAGATCCAATTGTAGCAAATAAATTAGCTACAGAGATTAAATCTGTTAAAGACCTTGGTGTAAATATTGGAATAGTAATTGGAGGTGGAAATATTATAAGAGGTGAACTTGCAGAAGTTCAAGGAATGGATAGAGTTTCAGCTGATTATTTGGGAATGTTAGCTACTATAATTAATTCAATTACATTACAAGATGCTTTAGAAAAAAATAATTGTGAAACAAGAACTTTATCTGCTCTATCAATTTCTCAATTAGCTGAACCATATATAAGAAGAAGAGCTATTAGGCATTTAGAAAAAAATAGGGTCATAATCCTTGCTGGTGGTTCTGGAAACCCATATTTTAGCACTGATACTGCAGCAGTTCTTAGAGCAATTGAAATTGAATCTGAGGTTATTATTAAAGGAACAAAGGTGGATGGGGTTTATGATAAAGATCCAATTAAAAATAATGATGCAATTAAATTTGATTCTATTTCCTATAAGAAGGTTTTTGATAAAGATTTGAAAGTTATGGATATGACAGCTATAACTATGGCTAAAGAAAATAATTTGCCAATAATTGTTTATGACGTACATCATGATGATGGATTAAAAAAAATATTAACTGGTGAAAAAATAGGAACATATGTAGGTAATTAAAAAATGAATGAGGAAATAAAAAAAAATATATCTCAAAAAATGAATCAAGCCATAGAGCATTGTTCTTCTGAGTTATCTAAAATCAGAACAGGTAGAGCGTCCACTACATTATTAGAAAATTTAAAAGTAGATTATTATGGAGTTGCGACACCTCTTAATTCTCTTGCTACTATTACTGCTCAGGAGGCAAGATTATTAGTTGTTCAGCCATATGATAAAAACGCCATTCAGGATATAGAAAAATCAATTCAGTTATCAGAATTGGGTCTTAATCCTAATAATGATGGAACTTTGATTAGAATTCCAATTCCTTCATTAACTGAAGAAAGAAGAGTAGAGTTAGTCAAAATAATTAATAATCTTGTTGAAGAAAGTCGTGTTTCAATACGAAACATTAGAAAAGATTTTAACAATCACATAAAAGATTTAAAAAAGAATAATGAAATTTCAGAAAACGAAGAAATTTTTCAATTAGAAGAAATTCAAAAAACAACTGACAATTTTATAAGCAAAATAAATGAAATGTTGAAATTAAAAGAAAAAGAACTAATGGATAAATAGTTCTTTTATAAGTTTTTTTTATTCACATTTTGAAAAACCACAACTTACACACGTAACACATCCACCCTCATGTTGAATATTACTTCCGCAATCAGGACATGTTGTCATGGTTTTTGGATTATAATTCGGTGTATTTTCTGGAGATGAGTCAATCATAGTAAATTTAGTTTTGGTTGTATTTATTTCATCATCAATATCATTTGATTTATCAATTGACATTGCAGGGTCATTATTATTTTGAGTGTCAATTCCCTTTAAATAAGACTCCAAAGCTTTTCCAATAGCATCTGGAGTTGATAAAATAAGTTGTCCATTTTCCCATGTTGGATTTGGGCCACTTATTCCTTTTAACTGTTTTACTACATCATTTGGGTCAATTCCTGATCTAAGTGATAAGGAAATAAGTCTGCTAATTGCTTCAGATTGTGCTGCAGCATTACCTCCTGCTTTACCAATTGTTGTAAAAACTTCACATAAGCCATGTTCATCTTCATTAATAGTGATATACAATGAACCCTCACCGGTTCTTATTCTTTTTGTTACTCCTTGAGTTTCTCCTGGTCTGAACCTTGGGCGTAAATTTTTCTTTGATCTTACAAGTTGAGAGTCTTCATTATTTTTTGAATTCAATAATGTTTTATCTTCCTTTGAATCAACTGAATTTCCGGCTTCTTTTTCTTTTTGATCCTCAGTTATTAAAATACCTTCTCTTGAGCTTTCTCTGTAGACAGTTATACCTTTGAGACCAGCTTTATATGCTGTCATGTATATATCCCCTACAGTTTCTTTATCAGTTTCTGCTTTAAGATTTACAGTTGAGCTAATAGATGTATCTATATATTTTTGAATAACTCCTTGCATTTTTACTCTAAAATATGGATCAATATCATGGGCAGTTATAACATAATCAGGAAGATCAGAATCACCACCAAACAATTCCTTAATACTTGGGTGGTATACTTTAAACTCCTTAAAAGTATTACCATATCCTTCATTTTGTTTGACTCTTCTGAAATACGAAGTTTGAAACATTGGTTCAACTCCAGAAGTTACTCTTGCGACAATAGCACCTGAACCAGTTGGAGGAACAGTTAGTAATGTTGAATTACGAATTCCATTTTCTTTAATTTTATCTTGAAGCTCTGGACTTAATTTTTCAATAAATTTACTCTTTGAAAACCCTTCCCAATCAAAATTTGGGAATGAGCCTTTTTCTTTTCCAATTTCAACTGATGTCTCATAAGCGGTATCTCTCATTGCTTTACATATCTCATCTGCTACTTCTAGAGCCTTGTCACTATCATAAGAAATTCCCATTCTTATAAACATATCTCCAAGACCCAATAGACCTATTCCGACTCTTCTATCATTGATGGCATTTTGTTTCTGTGCTTCAAGTGCATGACGGTCTATATTATATTCAACAACATTATCCATAAACCTTGTTGCTACACTAACAGTTTCTTTGAATGCATCCATCATAAAATTTTGATTTTCATCAATAAATCTAGATAAGTTAATTGATCCAAGATTACAACATCCTCCATCAGGTAGTGGTTGTTCTCCACAAGGATTTGTTGAAACAAGTGGTGAACAATATTCTGCATTATGATGATCTTTCATTGTATCCCAAAAAATTATACCAGGTTCTGCACTGGCATGAGCAGAATCAACAATTTGATCCCAAAGGTCTTTTGCTGGGACCGTTTCATATACTTCACCATCGAATGTGAGATTGAATTCAGATTCTTCATCAACAGCCTTCATAAATTCATGCGTAAGCAATACAGAAATATTTGAATATTTTACCATATCAATATTTCCATTTTTAATATTTATAAATTTTTTAACATCAGGGTGGTCAATTCTGATGGTTTGCATATTCGCACCTCTTCTGCCGTGCTGAGCTATAGTATTTGTGTTCTCACTAAAAAGATTCATAAATCCAGTTGGGCCACATGATTCACCGCCGGTACCTCCAATTTCGGAACCACTTGGTCTTAAAATAGATAAATCATGTCCACATCCACCACCAAATTTATAAGTTATAGCTTCATCTTGAATAGTATCATATATTGATTTTATTGAGTCTTTTTTTATAGCAACAACATAACAATTATTAAGTGTTGTTGTTATATCTTCTCTTCCTGCGCCATGCATGATTCTTCCACAGGGAACAAAACGAAAGTCTTCTAAAAGAGTAAAAAAACGTTTATACCAAAGATCTACATCTTTTTCAACATTTGCCATTGCCTTCGCAATTCTTTTCCACATATCGTAAGGATTTTTTTCCCATGGTGCCAAATATTTATTTTGCAATACTTCTTTTCCTAAATCATCATCTTTGTAGTATTCATCTATTGTGTATTGTTTTGGTGTTGATTCACCAAGCATTTCTGGGAGGTCGGTTTTTAGACCTTCTTCAGTTGTGTTATTTGGTATTTTCTTTGTGTTATCTATTGAGCCCGAGGATTTCTCCTTGGAGTTAGAAACAGGAAATTCGTATTGCATTGCGTCTGCCATAAGTTGCTCCAAGCTATGTTAATATTTATGTAGACCAGCAAGGTTAGAACCGAGTTGGAATGCCCCGCGAGGGACAGAAATAATATAGTTTTGCTAGATATTTAACACAAGCAGAAACATAAAAATTTTTATGTTTTTTAAAAAAAGTTTATATTTTTTTTATTTTATTTAAATCAAAATGCAATTTGATTTGTTTTAATTTTCCTCTAAAAAAGAACTAGATTTAGACTATGTCAAAATTACCAATAGTAAGTATCATTGGAAGACCAAATGTTGGTAAATCAACATTATTTAATAGAATTCTTCATAAAAGACATTCAATCGTTGATCAAAAAGAAGGTATCACAAGAGATAGGATATATGAAAAGGTCGAATGGAATTCTCAAGTATTTAATCTTGTAGATACAGGTGGATATATTCCTAATGAATCTAATGTTATAGATACTGCAATTAGAGAACAAATTAATCTAGCTCTCCAAGAATCATCTTTGGTTTTATTTTTGGTAGACGGTAGAGATGGTTTGTTACCATCGGATAAAACTCTTGCTGATATTATTAGACAATCTGGGAAAAAAACAGTACTTGTGATCAATAAGATTGATTCAAATGATATGGAAGCGCTTTCTTCTGATTTTTTAAGTTTAGGGTTTACAAAATTTATTAGTATATCTGGTCTTGCTGGAAGAAAAATAGGTGATTTATTAGACACAGTTGTAAGTAATTTAAATTTTATTAAGAAAATAAAAGAAGATGAAAATGAAATTAGAGTGGCGATTGTAGGATGTCCAAATGCAGGAAAATCTTCTATATTAAATAGATTGCTTGGTGAAAAAAAATCAATAGTTACAAATATTCCCGGTACTACAAGGGATGCAATTGACTCTGAAATAAAATTCTTTGAAAAAAAATTTATTTTAATAGATACTGCTGGCTTAAGAAGAAAATCAAAAATTAAGGAAAATATTGAATTTTATTCAACAGTAAGAACTCGGCGTGCTTTAGAAAATTCTAATATTGGAATAGTTGTAATAGATGCTGAATTGGGTTTTATTAAACAAGATAATCAAATTGTTGAAGAAGTTATGAGATTGGGTAAAGGTTTAATAATTTTAGTTAATAAATGGGACTTAATTGAAAAAGAAACTAATACAATGAAAACTTTTAAAAATAATATGATATATAAATTTCCAACTATACAAAATTTTCCAATTTTATTTGTTTCAGCAAAAACAAATCAAAGAATTTCAAATATAATGAAAGAGTCACTAAATGTTTATGATGTTTGGAAAACAGAGTTTTCAACATCAAAATTGAATAAAGTTTTAAAAGAATCTGTTTCAAGATATAGTCCACCATCTGTAAGAGGAAAGAATATAAAAATCAAATATGCCACCCAAACCGGTACAAAACCTCCTAAAATTAGAATTTTTTGTAATTTTCCACATCTTGTACCTATGTCCTATAAAAATTATCTAGAAAATCAATTCAGAATTTCTTTAGAATTATTTGGAACTCCCCTGTTCATAAAATATTTAAAATCATAAATTACTTTCTTTATAAAACAGATATTTTGTGTTAAATTTTAATAATGATCGCGGGGTGGAGCAGCTTGGTAGCTCGTCGGGCTCATAACCCGGAGGTCATCGGTTCAAATCCGGTCCCCGCTACAGACGAGAAAACCCAATTCTTAGACAAGAGTTGGGTTTTTATTATACTCAAATTATATTTAAATTAATTTTATGAAAATAATTAAAGTTACTGGAGCACTCATAAAAAAAAATGATAAATATCTTATTGGAAGAAGAGGACCAAATGAAAAATCACCAGGCCTATGGGAATTCCCAGGTGGTAAGATTGAAGAGGGAGAGTCTCCAGTTGAATGTATTAAAAGAGAACTACAAGAAGAGTTAAATATTAATGCAGAAATCGGTGATCTTGTTACTAAATATAATTACGATTATCCAAATGTTTCTTATTTACTACATTTTTTTAAAATAAATAGTTATACAGGAGAGTTTAAAATGATAGCTCATGATAAATTAAAATGGGTAGCATTAAATGATTTTCATAAGTATGATTTTTTACAAGGTGACTCACCCCTTATCAATCAAATGCTTTCAAATAACTTATCTTAGCAATTATAATTTATTTTAATATTTATTGATGAAGAATTCATTCAAAGTAAAAACTAACGCTCTTTGCTAATTCGTTTAAATTTTTTAAATTTGAGTAGTAATTTTTAAGGTATTTTAATAATTAAAATCTATTTATAATTATTAAAAGTGTGGTCATAATTAGTGTTATAAAATATAACTAGTAACACAATCAATAACAGATGAATATTTACGATAAATACTTAGAAGAAATTAAACAACGTAAAACTCAAGGTTTACATCCTAAGCCAATTGATAATTCTGAATTGCTTGATCAAATAATTAAACAGATTATAGATGTAAATCATATTCACAGAGAAGAATCTCTAAATTTTTTCATATATAATGTTATCCCAGGAACAACAAGCGCAGCTTTTGTTAAAGCTAAATTTTTAAAAGATATCATTTTAAATAAATACTCAATCAAAGAAATTTCAGTTGATTTTGCTTTTGAGCTTTTATCTCATATGAAGGGAGGTCCTTCAATTGA